>Ga0307507_10000223_pt1 | contig 108781 bp, 103 predicted proteins | sample 7_EM_MG_FD_207223 | JGI IMG/M metagenome (GOLD analysis project Ga0307507, IMG submission 207223) | Populus trichocarpa ectomycorrhiza microbial communities from riparian zone in the Pacific Northwest, United States - 7_EM | ecosystem: Host-associated > Plants > Roots > Unclassified | place... | reverse complement strand
ATTTAGGCGTGTCTTAATATACTTTATAATATTAGAGTTGCGTTTACTTTACGCCCTTTATATTACAGCGGCTTTAATATATAGTTATAGGGGGGGAATATTGGCTTCCTTCTTAAGCAGTGCTGTAGCCGTTCGCTTATACCCACCTGTTATACTCTAGAGGTAGGCTGTTTAGACCTTTTAAAGTAGTTTAAGGAGTAATTTAGGGGGGCCCTTTTTAGTTTCTCTAATGGCCTAAACACTGGATTTATATATTATAGTTAGCTGGACAACTGCTATATATAGTAGGCATAACCTCTAAAAGTATGGACCCTATGTGGAATTAACGATCCTGGATAATATAATATACTATACTTAGCCCTTATGGGCCGCTTATACCGTATATACGCTCTACCAGAGCTTGCTATCTACCTATACTCCTAATACCCTTAGGCCCTGAACTGGTTAACCCCAAAGCCTTAGATATGGATTGTATGCTAGAGATCTGCAGATTAGTTGCGTTTTCTTATAAAATAGATTAGCTGGTATTTCTCTGGTAAGAATTGGACTCTATGTCGTCTTGCCCATTCTATATAGGTATTATAGGCTTTTTCTAGTATTCTGCAGTTCTCTGCGGCTGTTGGCCTATATATAATTAGGTTTATATTATTAATAAAGCCTATCCCCTAGGTCGCCCCTTCCTTAAAGGTGTTAAGTAAGTTGCTTACAAAGAAAAGGAAGAGTATAGGCGAAAGAGGTAATCCTTGTGGTATACCTATTATAACTATAATGGGGGGGCTCTGGTATCTACTAAAGACCAGTAATATCTCTTTCTGGCCTATAAACCCTTAAATAAATTATATAATCTATTCTAGGAAGCCCTTTGCCCTAAGGATGTATAGGAGGCGCTTATAGGGTATATTATTATAGGCGCCACTAATATCTAGGCTAAGCATTAATACTATAAAGTCCTTGCGTATAGCCCATGCAGTTTTAACGGTAGCAGCGAGTAGTGTAAGTGCTAATAGTGTTAAGCGATTCTTTCTTGCCCCTATTTAGCTTTGTAGTAGTAGGGCGTGTTCCTCTGCCGTGTCTACTATATGGTCCACTATAACCTTTTCTAAGATCTTGCTTAGGGTGTTTTTTAAGGCAATAGGGCAGTAGCTTCCTGGGATTAAGTAGTCTGCTTTACCTTCTTTTTATAAGATAACCGTTGTTATAGATCTTCTAAGTTGCGGGTAGTAGCCTATTGCAAAGTATACTCTAGCTACATCTATAAGCTAAGGTGCTATAAGTGGACCATAGGTCTTTAGGGCTTTGTTTAGAATCCCATCTAGTCCTAGTGCTATATTATTTAAGAGGTGACTAATAGTTCTAGCCATTTCTTCAGTTATTATATCGCTGTTAACCCTTAGGCGAGTTACTAGTGTTTCGCCGGTAATGTTACTAAGGTCTGCTAGAGCCGGTTAAGGGAAAAATCTTTCTATAAGGATCTTCGCCTTCTTATTATTATTGCTTGTAGCCTATAGTTCGCCTACTCTTTATAAGGGTGGTAGGTGTGGGTCTTCTACTAAGTATCTCGCCTTTTTTTTTACCCATCTTGCTATGGTCCAAAGGCCCTTATCATAGGGGATGCTTAGGTTAGTAGTATATTTGTTTATAAACCGTCTCTAGTTATTTCTTACTTCTTTTTTTAGGGTATTCTTTAGCTAGTTTCTTATGTCTTTATATTATCTCTCGTCTTTAGGGTTATGGCTGCTTGTATATTTCCTTCTTGCTTATTATTGGCTAGCTATAAGAACCGCGTATTGTGCGGACTATATATATTGCGCATAGGGGCCCGGTTTTAAGACTAGGTAATGCTCTTCTAGCCCATTTTTAATTGCTGCCTAGATCCTTTCTAGTCTTTAGTTAATTTCCTTAAGGGTAGCTAATAAGCCTTACTTATTTAGTATTAGGTAGATTTCTTCTAGGTCTTAAAATTATTATTTAACTATATTAAGGAAACTGTCTATCTTAAGCTTCCTTATTGCGTATCTTTTACTATTTGGTTGCGCCTTAATATCCAAATCTAGCTATATCTGGATGGGGATATAGTCTAAGGTAAGTGCCTATTCTTCTTTAGGGATACACCTTTTAAGTCTCTAGTATAGGCCATCGTCTATAAATATAAGGTTAATTATACTTCTAGCAGTGCCTTATTGCCACGTAATTGCTCCTAGGGGAGTAGCTAGCTTAAGGCCCCAGATATCTATAGCTCTTAGTAGGTACTCTGCCTATTATTTAGTAGCGATATAGATACCCCCCTACTACGGGTAGTAGAGGTTTATATCTCCTAATAGAATAGACTCTGTGCCTTTAGTTTCCAGTAAGCTTATTACCAATATAATATTCTCTGTTTATGGGACCCCTTTAACCCTAGGGTTATATATATTAATAATTTATACCAGTCCCCTATATGTCTGGATTATTATAACTATAATATCTGGGTTAACTGCTTACTATAACTATAAGGATAGGCTAACAGCCTTACTAATCATAAAGCATATATATATAGCTACTTTTGGTTTATATAGGAGCTAGAATCCTTGGGGGCAGTATGTTAATTATATATAGGTATTATAATACGGCTTTTATATAGCAAGGATATAGTATTTCTCTAGGTCTAGGCTGTCTAGTAGGGGCCTTACAAGGCAGTGGTTTGTATTGCCGCAGTTATACTATATAATAGATAGGTGGCGGACCCCTAGCAAGGGTCATTTAACTCTCCTTTATTCTTCGCTTCCTCTATTTCTACTTTCTCTAGGATTTTCAGAACTTCTATCTCTTATATCTACACCCTGGTTACTACTTATTTTATATAGGGCTTTTCATTCCCGTGTCTTATGTTCCTACTAGCGCTTCTATATCCGAATCTGTTATCGTCTCTAGTTCTTCCCCTGGTCTTACTGGTTGGCTTTATGCCCTTTATAGGTTGGCTACAAATGTTAGATTTACCGCGTTTAGTCTAATTCTTAATTATCCTGGTCTTAAGCTTGCTATAGCTATCTATAGGGGTCTTCCTATAGGGCGTCCTCTCCCTTATATCCCCTATAACCCTTATGTCCCTGTTCGGTCTGGTAATATCACGTGGCATCGCTTCTGGCCTGTTAAGGCTTAGGATGGCTGGCCCAGCCCCCTAGTATTAAAGATAGAGAACGCTGGGAAGGTACCTATATCCCCCTAGCTTATCGCCTATTGTTTCTATTTATATAACCTAGCGTGTAGTTATTCCCGTAGCTGTTAAGCCCTTACCTTCCGTCTCCTATATTTAATATAGTCTACTCTCTCCCACGCCTTATATATGCTTTGGTAATAGTTTGCGCATTTTATTTAGTCTTAATTTAAGCAGTGTCTTGTATTATAGAGGCCTACACAGTGGCCACAGCACACCTATACTGCGCATGTGGATTAAGTGTGTCCCTATTATATATAGCAATAGTATCATTCTAGGCGTAGTTTGTGGTTATAGAGCCTTATATTATATATAAGGCCATTTATAATTATTCCTTTTTAGATAAGGAGTTTTTGCATTCCTAGTATATGTATACTAACGATAAGGGAGCTATATATTTAACTAGTGTCTCTTTAGTAAGTCTCTAGCGACTCTTATATCCTCTTATTATTCTTATTATATGCTTAGATTGCATTTTCCTATTAAAGCCATTAGATTTAGGTAATCTTAAATCCCAGTATAAGGCGTTTTATATATTTTACTATCTCCTATATAGTTGCTGTGTTGTTCGCCTAGCGTCCCTTTTCTACCCTAAGGCTTATAGGAACCGCTAGGACTTTAACTAGGTAGTCTTTATAGAGTACTTTTATGCTAATATGTTTTCCTAGCCTATCCTCTACCCTTATAGCTTATTCCTTTGCCTATTAGTTTTTTAGGATAACTCTAATATCTCCGCTCCTTAGGTGTTAGACTATAATGGCGTTATAGACTTCCTTATAAATCTCTATAAGGACTTCTGTTTTTAATTGTCCCCTAAGCCCCTCTACTTTTTCTGTATTTAGTTATATTATAATTATATACCCGGTTGTTGTCTTAAAGGGGTTGGGTTCCCTATGCTATAGAAGTATAGCTATGGCGGCCCAGGTACGGTTTGCCAGTAAGGAGGGATTTTGTTTATTTTTAATTTTGCTTAGCCGTTGGAGGATTTAATTAAGGGATTGCTAAAGGGGCGCCTAAGGGACGCTAGACTAGCGGAGCCATTCTGCTAGCTATATTAGTTTATTATAGCTAACAGTTACTCCCCCGTAATTGCAGATACTAGACACGTCTAATAGGCTTTGTATTTTATCAGATGCCTTCTTAATAGAGGTATTTCCGCTTTGTGGTGTGGTATTCACCCGTTCTTGTTGTGGAGGGCCATTGCTAGGCGTGGTTCTAGCAGTTGCGCGCAAGTGCGAACCACCGTTGTTCGACGTGTGCCTCCCCTGCGATGCAGGCATCTCAGGGGGATTCTCTGGGTGTTTTTCGGGGTTCTTTTTGGTTGGTTTTGGTCTTTTTAGGCCGGGTGCAGCAAGAGCTCCAGATCCCTACGTTATTATTCGGGTGGTATCGCAGTAATTAACTAGAGGAGAATTTTTTGGTATAATATTGTGAAAGAAAATAATTAGATCCTAAAACTCTTAAGAAAATAGAGTCTTTAAAGAATTAGCATTAAAATAGAATTATAAAAAAAATAGGATTTTTTTTCCTAAGGATTTAGCTATTATATAATAGAAAAAAAGAGGTAGGTAGAAAATTAAGATAGAAAAGCTCCGCATAGGGCACTTTTATCCTTATCGATTGCGATATTTTATGCATTTTTTATTGGATAAAGGATATTTTATGCACGCTTATTCGCATTATCTAAAACCACTCTGGTCGGGCGTATATATGAGGCCTTTGCTGATAGAAAGACCTCGAAGCACCTAGATTGGTCGCACGCCATTCTCAGACACAGACTAGTTGAGGAAATCTACCAACGTGAGCAGGATGGTGTACAAGAGACCGTAGCTAAGTATGCTAGGGCGTGAGACTCTCTCAGGGCGATTTGGAATTGACCGTATATAGAAGGCCTTTGTTTCAGCTTGGGGCAAGGTTCGGGTGACTCTTGGAAAAATTGACTGGCCTATATATATTTCCGTTTCAGCAAACCCTTCAATCTACATAGAAACTCGCAACTAAAAATCATATAGCTCAAGCTTATTGGCTAGATATCTATTATGTTTTGAGCAGTCTAATGCAAATATTGGTACCGTAAATCACCGCAGGTAGGTATATCTATCTGAAGTCTTGCCGTTGCTCACCCGCATCGTGTTCGGCGTTTATCGTTCCTCGCTTTGCTGGCGTGTGTCGAGGATACTGCTTCTATCCCTAGACACCTACTTGCTCATATACAACGATTCTTCCTTCCTTCCCTGAGTCCAGCCACGCTAGTCCACGCTTATAAATGCATCTCATCTCCTCGCTTTCTTTCTATCATCAAATTCCTTGTCAGTGTTTCTCTTGTACCATTACCTCCCTACAGACATAACGCCGATATTACAATTTTCTCTCTGACCGATCACCCTCTCAAACACTCATGTACACCACCCTGGCGCATCCGGTTGAAAGCGCGTGTTGATCACGCTAATCAAAATGCGTAGATTTATGCCTTAAAAAAGGTAAAAATCCGTTAAAATGGCCGTGCGTATTACTTCAAAAGGCATAAACTCTGTCGTTTGATCACCAAGATCAACACGTGCTTTCAGCCGGATGTGTCAGGATGGTGTATACTCCGACGCCCAGGCCGCATGGAGCAAGATCCTTAACTACCCCGGTCGGCGGCGGCGCAGTGTCCATATAGCGCCAGTGCGGAGGAGCACCGAGGGAGGCGCGCGAGTCATCGATGGCGCAATACGACGCGCCGAAGATACTGTCACGCAACGCACAATGTTCGGAAGGTATACCGTGCACAAATGGTGTCAGAAAGCGGCGTGTCGGTACGGTAGTCGGGCGCCCAATCGGGCCGTGGGCTTAATCGCGCACGAGAAAGGCCGGGTGCGGGCATGGGTGGTGCGACGCGCGTTGCGGAGTGCGCGGATGAAGGTGTTGCTATGGGGTTGTTTTGTCGTGAGCAGGAAGCTGCGTACTGTGTTTAAATCCGTGAAACGCTACTTTGTAATCAGATCCTTTTCTTTTCTCGGTTTCAAGTCTTGTTTCACAGTGGAAAAGGATGGCATGAGTGAACAAAGGTGGAAGTGTTCTAGCTTGGTATATTTGCTAATAGCAGCAAAAGCAGCAGGAGGTGGTGGTCATTTATCCTCTCTTGTACTAAATACTAACAAACAAAAAGAAAAGGGTCTAATGAGTGGTTCACCCTGCCACGGACAACTATCCACACAGACCCAAGTGGCTAGGCAAGCCGTCAGCCAATCTAACGAACGATAGAGCGAGCGACCGGAAATGTAGCAGGGAAGCCGATGAACTCGGGGCTCAGCGGGGGTAAAAGCAAAAGGGGGATATCATACTCGCCAGCAAGACGCGACTAAACCGAACCGAAATGAGAAAGGCGACAAAGAGAGCGCCTAGGACGCCGCGTTCGAATCCCCCCATGATAGCAAAGGAAGAATAGCAGTCAGACCGTGTAATAAAATGAGGTATAAAAAACATCGCCATGTGAAAAAAAAGTCACACGGACGATGTAGAGATGGGGAAAGGTCATCAAAACAGCCTCCTTGCCACCCGTTCAATGCCGTCGATTCCATACAATGCCAAAGCGTACATTCCAATCAAAACAAAAGAAGAAAATGCGAGGCCTTCCAGTCATTGTATTCACTATAATACCCCCCGGCAGATGCAATGCTATGCTGACCCAATCAATTCATTAGTCCAAAATTAGTCCGTCGTATAACCTTCATCAAATTTATACCATGCTTTTCAACTTTAAATGGAAAGGCTACACTAACACCCACTCGCTCCCCCTCTTAACGAATTTATCAAGCATCATGGCTACGTCAGTAAGGACGAAGCGGCAGATGTAGAAGCCGAAGAATTCGGCAGCGTGGCGCGTGCTAAGGTCTAGCCCGACGTGTGTGGGTGACGAGTGCTTGAGGCCTGGGTCTTCGACTTGGCGGGCGATTTGATCTATTTTGAAACCGTCAGTACGTAGATACACTCCGATAGTATCATAAGTGAGCGTAAGGAAACATTAGGTCTAGGATTAATAGAGGGAAGGTATCGTTGACGCTGAACTCACCCAAGATCTGGACCACATCAAATAACCTCGCCAAACTACCCATATAACTAGAATTGGGGCCTTCGAACACAATGCTTGTCACTTCCCTCTTCGCAAAACGGATATTCGGCAGACCCGTCATAGGCAGCGTGGGCATGGTCAGCGAGTCTTTAGGCACCTCGTTGCCAGCCCCTTTACCACCGGCCATCGCACTTAGATTCACAGCCGAACTCTTTGACCGTAGCTTCCGCCACGATGTGAGGTACGACATACTCTGTGAGACGGCACTCTTAGGCGCAGGATCGTGCGAGCCAGATCCATGCGAGCCATGTGAGCTCTCGGGATTAGTTGAGTTGTTGCCAACCATGTGTGCATCTTTGAAGAGAGACGAAACACCGTGAACTCCAACCTCATTGCCGAGTTTCTTCGAGAGTTGGGCCTGAACTTGGTCTAACACAACCTCAAGCGCCTGCATCTCTTCTAGAACAGCGTCCGCATCTAGCGTGTCGACGCCGGAGAGTTTCTGCAGCGCTGCAGTGAGAAGGTCGCAATTAGATATTTTGTCGTCAATGTTCTTTATCTTAACACCTTTAACACGCCACACATCGCGAGGAACGAAGAGTTTTGTAGAGAGATAGCCACCACGAGGGTGTACAATAGTTTGGTAGAAGCATCGCATGAGCCAAAATGGCCGTAGGAGGTATGACTCTGGGCAAGGCTCAAGTGGAATAGGGGCGTTCACAGCGAGAGCGTTAGGAGAGCCAGGGCTATAGGGTGAGTGTATATCACTTTCGAAGAGGTGCATGCCGCCAGTCGGAAGCCCCTCGATGTTGAAAGTTGGCACCGTTGGCGTTGGGACGGTATATGTAGCATTGCTTTGTTTTCGTCCAGAGAATGAGAATGTGGTACTTAGAGGGGTGCCTACCGACCCTTCTGAGCCGTCGGGACTTGATATAGATAAGGTCCTGTTCTTCAGACTAACAGAGGACTTATTCTTTCGGATACCTGTACCCAAGCTCGAAGGCTTTCCTGGAAATTTGGAGGTACCAGGTGATGGCGGGGCAGGCGTGCTCTCATTCAATACCAATTGTGTCAAAGCAGGCGTTGCGGGAGAGACAGTAAAAGCAGTATCGGCGGGACTTGGCACGGGTGGAATGGGAGAAGGAGCTGCGAGCCCAGAAGTTTGTGACGTCTGGGAAGCTGGTATTCCTGGCATCTTGAAGACAGGGTCTGGTATGCTTTCACTGTCATTTAAGGCTGCCCCCGCTGACTTCGGGATGGGAGGTATATCCGGAATTGAATCTTTATTAGACATCGAAGGTTGCTGGGTTAGTGGAGGCATAGGCACCGGTGGTAGAGACGTTTCGATCTTTAGTTGTTTCGCATTCTGACCTGAGAGCCTTCTGCTCCGAACTCCTGGCCCCTGACTGCCGCTAACGCTAGATGATCTTGGCATGGTTATGGGTGGAGAATTAGGGGGTTTCGAAGTAGTAGAATCGGATATTGAGGGCAGTGCACCAGTTGGTGGCGGAACTGGTGGTGGCATATGGTTCGGTTGTTTCTGCGATAATCTCGAAGGATAAATAACCTCGGCAACCGTGGAAAGTGAAGTGCCCGCGGTCGTTCGGTTGGAAGACACCGAGCTATTCCAAGTAGCGCCAGAGAAGCCGCTAGAGTCAGACTGTCGAGGGAGGGCTGACTTTGTTTGAAGGTCGAAGTCGAAACCGTCTAACATGTATTCCTTCGTCATTTCATCCAACAAGCGCTCCTCTTCTTCGGCCTCGTCCCCTTGAAAGTTAAATTCAGCGCTCTCTCGCACATGAGGCAATGAATCATTCCGATTTTGGGTTTCCCTATATCGATATCTCGCTGCAGAGATAGCTTCTTCTATTTCTACCTCACGTACCCTCTCCTTTGCAAGTTCAACCTTTCTCAAAGCGCTAGTGAAGAGGTCGGGTTGTATTAATGGGTCATCTTCCTCGAAGGGCTCGAGACCATCATCGTAAGCGGCCTCTACAGCTGCATCCAATGCAGCGTCAAACTCGGCTTCTGTAGCACCGCTACCTGTATGAAGGTGTTTACGCCGAAGCCCAGCACCAGGCGATAAAGAATGCACCGAGGAAGAACAAGAAGATCCACCAGACTCATCTATCGTATCAAGCCACGATATTGACTCACTGCTGTTTCCTCTAGAGTGTTTTTGGGAGTGATTTTGGTCAGGTTGTAGTAGGGCCTCTTGTACGCTAGGTTCATCAAATGGATCTCTCTTTGTCTGGGGATTAGGTGATACGGGCCGCCTAGGAGATAGCGGCGGGGGCATATAGCTCCTATCCATAGGCGACTCTAGAGCCCCCGTCCGTTCTAGGATCCGGTCTCCATTGCCCAACTTCCCTGGTGGGGGCTGTAGGAGGAATCGTGAAGAGTTCGGTATTGTACTTTCCACCTCCCGTATTGCCGTCGTTAACACAGACTCCCTGAGGCCCGGCGTTTGCTCTAGCCTTAACGAAAATGGCATGGGTTGGAGGTTAGGTTCTGGATCCGGATCCGGTTGTACCGACTTGTCATTGACGATCCTCGTCATTGTGGCCGTTTCGATGATGGCAGGCTCTTCACCATAACCTTCCGTGGCATCCAGTAATATGGATTGAGAATCCGCATCCAACGACTCATTACTCATAGGCCTAGCTGGTAAGGATTTACCCGCCGCAGATTGGTACGAAGGGTCTAGACGTCGAAGTTCTTCAATTCGGTTCGTGTACGTCACGCGCTACACGTAAAAAAGGTTAGTAAAGCCATCACTATCACTAGTATAAAAGGTTTTCACGTACGATTGCCTCCAGCTTCCTTTTATCCTCTTCACCGGAACTCCGGACCATAACCTGCTGCAACAACTTACAGGCGTCCCCATACGCCTCCATCGCTCCCTCAAAATTCTGAGCATGGTCAAGCAGAACTGCGGTATTAGCTTTTTGCAAAGCCTTTGAGAGCATCGTTTTCTTATCTTTCTCCCTCCGCTCTCGATTGCGCGGGGGAGTGTTTGCAATTCCGTCGTCAAGTCTGCTGCTCGCGTCACTGTGACTGCGCGTCCTTCGATGTGATCCGTTGTCCCTTGATCCAGTGCGTCTGTCTCGAGGGATATTTTGATTTGGATTCTGGGAGGGCTCCCGCCCGGCCCCTGTCGAGGGCCGCGTGGCAGAGCTACTTTTGTATTTTGCGTCTAATTCAAGAACCGTTGCGGGAGGGGAACCAGGTGGAGGCTGCTCCAATCTACTGCGCGACGAGGGACGCTTGTTGATTTGTATTGTATTCCGCGATTTGGGGCTAAAGTAATCAGTTGAAGCGGCAGTCATGTATGTATTTGGCGTATACAACTCGGGTGTGGAGAGCGTATCAGTCGCGGAAGTATTTGGAAAATTCGGATCGTATACCGTGGTTGGAAGGAAAGGCAAGGTAGATATTGGCGGGAGAGCGGTCACGGATCGCGAGGGGTCGTATACTGGGGAATGCGGTCTGGAGCGTTGGTGAGGACTCGGTGCCGGCGAGCGTCTTGGGTTCGTGGTGGATTTTCTTGGAGGCGAATATTGATGCGCCGAGGATCCATGGAGAGAGGTAAATGAGGGTGAGTCGCTGATGCTAAGTCGTCTCGAAAAACTGCCCTGGCGCGAGTCCTTCTCTTTCGCTGACGACTTACTCGAGGTCGTCGACTGCGACCAGCGATTGAGGTTCCCAATTCCTTCCCTTATGCCACCAATGCTCTCCACAGCCACATGGGCGACACTCGAACGCCGTCTCGACGGAGGCGGTGTGGGTTTTTTGTAGGGTTTAGCGGAATCAGACTGCTGGTCCTTGAGCGAGGCAGAGCGCTTGACAGTAACGACCGATGAGGAGACAGAGTTGGACCTCGAGGCCTGGCGGTGTAGGGGTCCCGTTGGAGGATCGGAGGGCAGAGAGGGTTGGGATAAGGAATTGTACATGATGATGTTGGCTTAGTGTCTGTCTCAGACCCGCCAAGTGACGGTTATGCACAGGTACCCGAAGTTCATGCAAATGATAGATACGGCATGGCGACTCCAGGAACACGCTGGTTGCAGACAGCGACACGGCCGGGGAGGATTTCAGCGGGATGGGTGCTGCTGCGGTGCTGCTGTTGGGTGCTGTTGTGTATCCAAAGACATGTGGTCGTGGAGAATCTGTGAGGGCCGTCCGACTGCCGAACACGCTTCTGGCGGCCCTGACCCTGAAGCGACAAGGGGTTTCGTTCCCCTTAGACCAGGAGAAGATGCGTGCAAAAGACGTGGCTTGATGCCAAGGACCGCCTCGAATCGCTGAAGAAATAGGTTACCTAGACGCCGCAAGATTCGCTATATTAACTCTCAGCTGCCCTGTGATTCCCCAATAAATTCCACTGCTGGCTACGCAACCATTTGCGTGCCCGACGCCGCACGCCTCGCGCCTCGAAACAGCCCGTCCGCGACGAATCACTCGGGTCTCGGTCTTGGGGCTCCCTGCTTTGCCTAGCGTTTTAGGTCGGCCCTGGAGTCGGCCTGTCAGGGGTCGGAGGAGGCTGCACGAGGCGTCTGCGTCTGCCGAGGATGACGATACGCCTTTGGGGACAGTGTGGAGAGCTGTGGTCAGTACTATTGACGCCGTCCTTGCGACTGCACATGCACGACCAGGTAGCGAAATGAGACTGGAGCTAGGAGGGATGGCTGGAGTAGAGAGCTCACGACATCCGTCTGTGATGTGTATCGACTAGTAGTGGAGTCGCCGTCTGGTTCTACTTAAACCAGAGTATATGTGGTTTTCCCGGCTACCTGGTTCCTAGGCTGTGCCCTGAGACAATCTCAACTAGCACACTAGTCAGGCAAAAGTCGGCAATGCTCAGTATATCGAACGTGTAGAAATAGACAATTAATTAAGCATTAGAACGGCTTGGCACCTTCCATGAATTTTCATTCTCCGGTACGCGCAATGGACAAAGCCGTGGGCGCGTCCGCTTCTACAAACTACCAAACCACCTATTGCTGTCTGCCATCGTCCAACCATTCCCACGTCTGAGCTGTTTAGACTCTTATACTGCGACGTTTCAGCATCAGCTATCCCATCATGGCGTTATACTGCTTCCAATTCGTGCCTCACCATCAGTCATGTTCCCTAGATCATTGCGTGTTCCTTGGAAGAAGAGCCCCAGGGAAATGCATCGCAGATCGATCCAGCCAAACTCCATCGCGCATGCATCTAGTGATTTACTACTCGTCTCCAAGATCTCAATGCAAGTCCGCCATCATGTCCTCTTCTGGCTCTGCATTGTCATCCCACGTCACGTCCATGGCTTCCCCCCCTGCATTATTAGGAGTTGATTTGCGATTCTGTCTCCGCAAATGCTCGAGATACTCTTTTGTTAGGCTCAACCGGTAGTCTGCCGCTTTCACTTGCTCAGCAAGCAGATTAGTACGTTCCGTTTGCTCCATGAGCTCTATGTATTGCTGTTTCTCCGTCTTAGCCAAAGGCCCTTGTGTAAGATCTGGGAAAAATCGAAGAACCACGAGTTCCTTCGGGTTCGTTACGCGGTCGATGCGTGCATTTAAGTATCGGCCATCTATTAGCGACTGCAGGTAAGCCTCGGCTTGATCTGGCGTTTGGTTTAGCATATTGGCCACATCCGAGACTGGAATGGCGGAATAAGTTCGCTGCAGGTTGGATACATAAACTCTTCGTGAATGATCGACGAGTTCCTTAACGAGACCCTGGTTACCGTCCTAAATATATGTAGAAATTAGCATACGCACTCTTTTTCACATAGCTGCGGTGGTATGAACCTCTGCCCATATTGGAGCCCCGATATCGACTTGAGCATGTAGCTTGCGATGCTCCATGTTTTTGAATGCATCCGCAAGAGCTTCGTAAGCCTTTGAAGCAGCCCTAACCTGCTTAATGGCGGAAGAGTTGGCAGTCCTTGGAATCGCAAGAACCTGTGTTTCTTATCAGTGCTCGCTCGTTGTAAAATAAGAAACAGTTCTCACCACTCCGTCCGCTAGATAAGTTACCAGGATCCACTTCTTGTATGCCTCTAGCATGAAACCGCTAGCAATATTAGCAGCAGGCGACACAAGAATATGCTCTAGAAAGTGCAGGGCCTGCTTATATTTGCGCACGCCGAGATATGCCATAGCCCCCAAAAGGTAGTATTCTTGTACATCAGAAATGGTTATTTTCTCACTGTGGCCAGACCTTGCAGTAATATAATCGCTGCTGTTGGTGAGATCAGCACACGCCAGAGAGCTTTCCTGCTCCTGGACTGCCCTTGGTATGTGAGATGGCAAGCAATGAATATAGTTGTCGAGGATTGGAAGTGCTGCGACATATCCTCTGGCTTCAAGACAGAGGCGGATAAAGAGCAGATGTGTAGATGTGAAGGTGCCTGTTGAAGAATCCAGTCGGATCATTGCAGATCGTATTGGGGCTATCGCAACTCCTGGCTGCAAACGACGTCAGATAATCCATATGTTCCTCTAAAGACAGAGAAAGTCCGCATACCATTCCCACTACCCGAGCAACGCGTTCTGCATATTCTACCACTCTCCTCCAGTCCCCTCCAACGTAACGAACTTGGACTGGGTCAAACGTCTCCAGAAATTCCACGAGTTTCCTCCATAGTGTTCCTTGTGGTCGGAGAGTGTCCGGAATGTTCTTCAGAGATTTCGGGTGTTCGCCGTAAGCTTGAATTCGGCAAAGCAGGGCATAGAGATATGCTATGGTGTTAACGGTGGGGTTGAGGATCTACACTTGTTAGTAGAGTCCCTAGAGATGAGTCATGAAGTAAATCACCTCTAACAGGTCTTGGCCGGTGTCGGCGCCTTTAATGAAAGCATTTGGGGGCACTTGCGCAAGCGTTGAGAGGAAGTTGCGGACTTGGCGATCATATTCGAGGTTGGACTTTAGCTCTGGTGCATCGGGTTGGAATGAGAACAATATGCTCAGAAGATCGGCCATGCTGGCAGCCCGCGGGGTTGACAGTAATTCTCAACTGCCAGCAAGAGTGAGTTTCGGGTGGTGCTTAGGAGGTATTCGGAGGCAGCTATAGAGGGGCAGAAGGTGAGGTTTGTTCGAGGTCTGTTGCCTGCCTGCCGTCGAGGGTTCACCGCACACCGAACTCACCTCATCCCCAAAGTATAACGGGCTAGCAAATTCTAGCAGGTTCGCTAGGGAGAAAAGGCATAAATTTTGGTATTACTGTAGGAAGACAATTGACAATTGATTTGATCGCCGCAAAACAGAAGCTCAGTCATGACTCTGCATAAGGCTGCCGCCATCACTCATGCTCTAAACTTAGCAATACCTAACACGGGAAAGGCGTCGCACGCACTGCTACTCGTTTAAACTTTTGCCCTTGACTCAAGACCTGGGGAGCGTGCTGGGGTACGCAGCAAGCCCAAATATAATTACGATTAAATATTCGCTTCCAGGACGATTCTAAATGGCTAACTGATAGGTGATAGATATCATTCAGGTAGGAAAAGCGTCGGACAAGCGTCGGACGAGCGCCAAACAAAGCGCCACAAACTCAAGACTCCTTCCAACTCCAAGCAATGCATGTTCCAAAACACCTAGAAAGCACTCCAAAAACCCCTAGTTCTTTCATCGTCTCTTGTCCCTTACAGCTGTCTCCATACGGCGAATCAGTGATTTCAAGCCCACCCCCTTCTCGCAGTTCCCCTCTAGCCACGTCTCCATCCTCTCCCTCACACTTTTCATCCCCTTAAGCACGGGCAGCTTCCTGCCTTCCTCTTCCTCCAAGTGCATCAATGGATTAAGGAGCAAGTCCAAAACCTCGTTCCAAATCTCCGTCTGCCAGTACCGCTTCAAACTCTCCCGGATTCGGTAGGTCTTAGTGGCTCCAGCGCCCAGCGCCGCCCCACGCTCTGCGACAGTTTCAATATATTTACCAAACAACAAGCTGTGTACGATCCCCGCAAGTCCATGGTAATCGGCCTGGTACGTCCACGGTCTCAACTCGCGCATCTCAGCACAATCTGCCTCACTAGTTTTCCAATCTGCAATGAACTGCACTTCAGGTTTGAAAACCTTCATATCTATTCCACGGCCGAAGTCGATAAGCGCGACGCCCTTTGCCGCCCAGCCATCTCGGCCATCACGCTGGTATTGTGCAGACCAGTAATCTTCTGGCGGTAAACTGTCCAGACGTACGAGGACATTATCAGCTTTAAGATCTCCGTGGATGAGACCTTTGGTATGGAGAGCCTCTACAGTTCGGAAGAGTTCAACAGTGAAGAACATCGCCATCTGCTCATCCATGACACCACCGCCATTGATATCGGCCCGAGCGATGTTGACAAGGTCCAATAGTGTGCCTTGGTCTCGGAACTCCTCTACCAGGAAGCCTTCGTCCTTAAAAAGATGCATTTCATAGGCGTGGATGACGGAGTCTGCAGGTCGAGAAACGCCCAGACGGCGTTTGGCCTGACGGATGATATAGAATTCCCAAGCGGATGGTGGATCTTCCATTTTAATAGCTTCGAGCGGATTTCGCTTAAGTCCGAATTCTCCTTTGCCCATTTGAGCTGGTTTTTCTTCCTCGTCTTCGTCTTCCACGGGCGTGCTTTCAACCAAATAAACAGGCGCGAAAGCTCCTTTTCCAAGCTCCCTCTTAACAGAGTAGGTTCTCCCAGACGTATCGAATCGAAGAGTAGGCGGCATCATCAAATTAGTCGCGGTCTTGTCATTTACATTTTTGCTCATCTTCGTTACAGTCTTTGTGAATTTGCGTATCTCAGCGCTTTTCCCTGAAGTCTTACTCGTGTCAGCATAGTAGCCGTCATACGAAGATAACGGTGGCTGAACTTGGCTCAAAATGACATCTCGAATGGCTTCATCGACTGGATTACATTGCGCATCTTTAATGATCGGACCCTTGGGTACTGTCTCTTTTGTCTCTATGACTTTCTTTGCTAAGGGCTGCGCTTTGGAGGCTCCAAGTGATGCTTTGAGTTTCTTCTTTTCTAGTAATGCAGGCTGAGGAATCTTCTCGTGGGATTCACCCGCTCTATCTAGCTCATCTTGAAACGGGCTGCTCCAAGGCTCCCCATTGTGTTCAAGTATCGTAGGGGCACCCTTCTGGCGGCAAGGTGTCTTCATAGCAAAATAATCCTTCTGTGAAAGCGCTGTAGCAGCCCCGATCGATGACTCCGTCTTCTCTACAATTGGTGTCATGAAGGGGAGCCTGTTTTGTGCTATTTGCGCTTCGTCTCGATAAGGCCGTGTTGGAACCTCACAGTCCTCTGGCGGTATTGGAACAAATCGTGTTGGTAGTGCAACTGACCCTGGCTCGGGAGAGGTAGGTGTGGCTAATTCGTGATCACCCTCATGAACGTCCTCCTGCGGACCTTGGTGGACTTCCAAAGGCTCGTCTTGCGTATTTTCAGTCTCTTCATCAGATACATCAAGCTGATCGTCTTTGGGAATGTGCTTGCTCTCGGTAAACTCTGACCATTCCGAAACACTTTTGACTTCGGTCTCATCAGGCTCCTCATCTGCTGTAGTCTTCATAGTAAAGTCAGCTCCAGTCTGATCACCGAATTCGCTAGTTGTGCCTGAGATTCTCCCTGTGCCAGTGCTTTCTCCCGCGCTAGTATAGTCGTCGTCATCGTCATCATCACTGTCATCCCCACTATCAGACCCTCCTGCCAAGTCACCTTCTGTCTTCAAAGGCTGATTGAAAATGCCATAAATCTCATCCATAGCTTCCCGGGTGTGGAAAGTCATTGTTGGTTCGGCTGATTTTTTACGTCTTAACTTTGGACCCGTTGGAGATGCCAGATTTGTTTGAACTACGCAACATTAGCCCCTCTTTGAAGGGAATGGAAGCAGATCCACCTACCAGTCTGAGTTGCTCCTCGGACCTCCATAACCTTGATCTTACGTGTCCGATTTGCTCGTTCCTCCCTACGAATTTTCTTGGCTAGGTTAACCTTTTCAATCTCTGTTTGTGAGGGGGGTGTGTTTTCATCATTTAGCACGAGATTCTCCTCAATGCCTGAGGCAAGAGCTTGGACCCGCCTTTCTCTTCGTGATTTGTCGGTGATGGGCCCGGCCCTCTGCTTCGGCTCTTTCGTTATAGACTGTTTGTCGTGCCGTCGGTTTTCTGCATCAGCCTGGGATTTCTTCATTTCTTCCTTCTTCCGAATTGCTGCCCAATCATATTCCATCCACCCTCTATGCTTAGCCCTCAGTTCCTCAAAAGAGAACTCAGCGGCCATTGGATCACCAATATTAGGATAAACAGCTTCCAAATCGACAAACACGCATTCTGTTTTTCCGGTCTTTGGGTTCACAATCTGCTGTTGCTCACGCAGTGAATGTGATTTTGGTTCGATTAGAGAATCTGATACGGACTGAAATACATAAAGCAAAGCCAACCCCAGCCATTAGTCCTGTGACCGTAAACAATGAGAATGAGGGAATGACTGTAGCCAGAATTAACTTACCTCATCCTTGAAAATCATCATCTTGGGAACTCCAGTGTTCTTCTTGCCCGCCTTCAGTGTCTCACCAGCCCATGGCTTCGCTTCCACCTTGTTCTCCTTCTTACGATCTGCCAGTGACCCGATGCTATCCCATCCCTTTGTACTGCCACTTGAGCCTGGTTTCGCTGGTTCGTCGGCATCCGAAAAGATTGCCAGTTTCTGTCGGCCGGATTTTGATGTGCTTGCACCAGCAGCTGTCCGGCTATGAGCCTGCGGGTCTACCGAAGGAGTTGGTGTGTGAGAGAATGGGTCAATCTTCGCTGCCAGCGCCGGGCGCACAGTCGGTAGTGCCGGACTGGTAGGCTCTGGGACATCCTGCGGTCTGCTAGCAAAACGGTGTTCGAACTCTCCGAATTTGCGCATCAAGCGCTCCACCGGCCGTGCCTCCCGTTCTAGACCTAGCTTGTATACCTCCTCAGCCTGTGTCCACCTCCCAGCATTCTCCAACCAAGCCGCGAACTCCTCATAGAACAGCGCCAGGCCGTCTCCAATATTCTGTCGCGCCAGATATGCAAAAGCCTCACGTGGGGCGTCTGAGAAAAAGCGAATGTAGTGGAGCCATAGCTTGAGGTAGCGTGGATCGTTCCTGTAGTGTGTGGAAGATTGGAAGGCCTTCGTCGCACGCTCTAGTAGTGTTGATAGTTGCGATTGTGGTGTATTCTGTGCAGAAGGGTATGCATCAAGGGTCCACTTGACGTATCGGTCGTAAATGTCGAGTGGGTCATCAGACTCGTCAATAGCTAGGAGTTCCTTCTCGTACTCTTGTCGGATAGCATTATTAAGGTCCTGGGTATGCGAAGGAGGAGGAGATTTTGTCCCGAGCGACAAAGGAGAATACAGCTGTGCAAGAGCTTTTGCAGAGCGCCCGCTTGGAAGAGACTGAATATTCTCCTTCTGGTTTTCGATGATGTCGAAATCGATCAAATCGTCGGAAGGCATAGTGGAAAATATCAAAGAAGAAAAGACCCAAAACCAAAATACAAATTTGAACTAGAACCCTTACTTCACTGCCTCTTTCTTGGTGTTCAAGGTAGAGGCGGGTTGTTGACAGTCGAGGTTAAATGATCGTCCGTGCCCTTGTTGACCATCGCAAATGTAAACACACTAGTTGTCGCTAGCCACCCAATTGGGCCCGGCATCCAGGATACCATCAGACGCTCAACTACAGCCCCGAAACCATTCGACGGCCCCTACCAAAACCCTTCAAACCCTGACTACGTACCCGAGGCTCCATCTTACGGTAGTAATTTAGCAAACCATGCCTTAGTCCCGGCTCCTGGGCCATACGAATAATAACTGTTCGTCAGTTCAGTGTGAACGGCTTACAATTGTAATGTATTTCCCTTACTAAGGCACTATCATCATCGCTAGTAGTCCCTTAAAGATGCTTCCTTAAATGGTTGAGCTGTGTTGGCCTAAGAGTGGGGTGTATTTTTAGAGGTTAGATTGAGGAGAAAACTAACATCTTGTCTTGTCACCCCTCCACTCTTTCAAACAATCCCATAGTTTTTTTCCTAGAATCAATTTTGTCACAACTCAAAATGTATCTGAATCCTTTTGCAAATACTTGGACTTGCAGTTCATCCGCCACCCCTGCAGTGGAGGAGTTTCATCGTCGTCTTCCAGAATACAATTCCACACCACTCGTCAGTTTGCCAGACTTGGCGCGGGACTTAAGACTTGGTCACGTCTTTGTAAAAGATGAATCTTTTCGGTTTGGCCTCCCTGCATTCAAAATCCTCGGAGCATCTTGGGCAGTCTACAGAGCTGTCGCTGCCAAGGTGGAACTCCCTCAAACGTGCCCATTGGACGAGTTGAGTGTTTCCGCCAATGCTCGAGACATCACGCTGGTGACATGCACTGATGGCAATTGGGGCCGGGCAGTGGCCCGAATGGCCAAGTATTTACGAATTCCTGCGATTGTGTTTGTGCCACATAATATGGACCAAGCAACGAAGGAGAAGATCGCTAGCGAAGGTGCTAGAGTGTCAGTTGTATCTGGAGACTACGATGAGTCAGTTAAAGCTGCCCGGAAAGAGGCGGAAACTTCAAGTGGCCTTCTAGTGATGGACACATCCTGGCCTGGTTATGAAGAAATACCTAAGGTATGAGTTCCTGCGAAGAGAACCGTAGGAGTTGCCACTGACTAGTATATGTAGTGGGTAGTTGAAGGCTACTCCACTATGCTTACAGAGACCGATCGGCAAGTTCAAGAACAAACCGGCAAGCAAGCCACATGCGCCATTGCCTCTGTAGGGGTGGGCTCCTTCGCGCAGTCAGTAGCTATGCATTACAAAAGCAGGACCTCATCCGCGACTGTTGTAACTGTGGAGCCGGAGACAGCTGCTTGCCTAAAAACCAGTCTTGAAGCAGGAAGAATCATCTCTATAGAGACGGGCGATACTATCATGTGCGGCATGAATTGCGGGACTGTCTCTTCTATTGCCTGGCCCATTTTGCGTGATGGCATTGATGCGAGCATGACCATATCGGATGCTGAATCCCATAAGTCAGTGCAGTATCTCCATGCTCTTGGAGTGCAGGCTGGCCCTTGTGGCGCTGCGCCCTTGAGCGCACTCAAAAGGCTTTGCGGAACGCATGAGTTAGGGCTCGGTTCTGAATCTGTAGTGGTGCTGTTTTCCACTGAGGGCAGTCGCTCCTACTCTGTACCATAAATGATAAGATCATGGAAGATCCATTGGGTTTGCTTAATCCGGCCATTTAATGTAGAATTGCTACGGATCTTATCGATCCACTTCATAGATTCGTTAGGCCTCCTCAGTACCACAATTCTCTCCCCAAGTCCTGCCTAAGCAACATCCCGCACACTGCTGAGAAAAGCGTCCACGCAAAAAGTTATTCCTCGTGTCCTCACCATGTCATTATGATTTGTGGATGAGTGTCTGGGGTACTTCACAATTTAATATACAGGCGGCTATTATACTTCTCAAAGGTATCTGAAGCCATTCATGAGAGCAGAACTAAGCCAGAAAATCGAATAGGCACCTCAGCGATGTATAGTGTAGAACTTCAACCACCCGAGTGATCGTCTTTCTAGCATACAACAGCTTACTCAAACGTACTCATAGCAAAGGAAAGAGCACCGGAGCTCAGTAAAGTAGGAGCAATTTCATAGCCCGCCCTTCGCTATTTACCGCTCATTGTCATAGTGAGTAACATGAAAGAAGAATCTCCTATCCCAAACCCGCACCTTCCACATTTTGGCTTTTCGCCTCTTTACGTCGCCCGCCAGGTTTTCTAGCTTTGTACATTTCCACACCAATAATGCTCTTGGGAAAAGCGAATGTTTTAATCACATCCCCTGCTGATCCGAATAAACCTCAAGGGATCAAACAAATTATGGAACCAAAAGACCCTTCGTTTGAAGACGAATCGTTACTTGGGGTAATATCTACGCTTACTCTGTCTTCGAATACGTCCATGCAAGCTCAAACCTTCAACAGAAACGGCCAAAATCCATACTATTGGCCCTGCCTGCAGAAATCCATCAGCCCATCTTCATGCATGTTGCCTTTCCACCCCAAACAAATACCTGGTATAATCCGAAACAACTTCCGAAGACGCCTTTGGACTCACTTCGCTCATCTATTGAAGCCAATGGGGAGGATTGGCTAAATTTAAGTTGTTGGTACTATCTTGTTGTAAGTTCTTCAGCATCTCGGAACAATACTTCGAGCCCGACGGGCCCCGCATCAGTTGTCCATTCTCCGCGTCAGTCGGTCAATTTACAGCGATGTGCGGCAGGTACTCCATGTATATGATAAACTTTACCAAAGGTATGGGACTTGTATACGCGTGCTCGCCAATTGGTGCACGGAGCAGCAGGAGCAGCAGGAGCGGCAGATCTTAAGGTTACTGTCAAAAGCCAAGTACTCACTGAGGAGTGAAGTGTAATGAACTCGAAGGGAGCTGCGGGGCGTCAGCGATTGGTTTGAATTTGAGCGTATCGGCATGAAACGACGATATGGATGAAGTTGCTAGGACGTTATTTCTAGAACAGCCACATCAATACGAAAAATCGAAGACGAAAGGAGTTTCGAGTACGCTCGCAGCGATACTAGGAAATACTTCTATCTTAGTTTTAGACAGAAGTGCCTTCACAAGATAAGGAAGTCCTGCCACAATGAAAATTGCTAGGAAACATCTTCACTCTCGAAATGATGGCTTTCGACGCCATTCTCTATCTATCGGCATATAGGCGGCCTGCTAGTGATTTTATGGCATCTCTTGAAAGACATGGTGATGGTATTGGCCTAGGGTTGGAAGTGCACTTGTACTTCATTGTATGGAAGTAAACAAGAGTGTATTTCGCAGTAGATATACCTACGAAGGCTGCTTCCAAGACTAACGTGTGCCACGGAGCACTAAGAGACGCTTTGACCCCTTCAACTACTCCAACAGCCCAAAGCAAGCAAACGGCTCCTCCTTCTCGTCCTCCTCTTCAAACCCGACACACCGCCAACACTTCAGCAAGCCATCCGGATCATACCTTTTCTTCACCGCCAATAACCGCTCATAATTTCCACCCCACCACGCCTCCTTCCAGTCCTCCGTCCAGGGATTCGCCTCGTTTACATACGCCCCGCTCCCCGGCGTCAGCGCCTCAGCACGCTCGGTCAGCTGCGCCAGCCGCTGCACTCCAGCCTTCCGGTCCGCGACGCTCGAGTTCCACGCCCACGCCACGCCGCCGCCCAGGTGCCACAGGGTGTTACGCCAAGCAGGCGTCGCGGACGTGGCGTTGGGCTCGTGTGGCACGAGCACGGGGTTCACGACAGGGATATACGGTGTGATGCCTTGATTGAGGAGGTACGCGAGGTAGTCGAGCAGCTGTGCGCGGCCGTCAGCGGAGGCAAACAGCGCCGTGGGGATCAGCCGCGTGCTGATGATGCGCGTCGTCCCTACGGAAGCGGTGTTCGGGATCACGTATTTGGTGTAGAAGGAGTACCAGTCGGGCATGGATTCAATGACTACGGTCCCATTGTGGGCGAGGGTGTAATTGGCCACGGCCGCGAGGGAATGCTTGGCTTCGGTGAGATTTAGCAGCGGCGTTACGTTGATGAGGTTGTGAGAGCCGAGATGGCCGCCCCAGCCTTCAGATGACCAGCGGAGGGACTCGTTTACAAGGATGGAGAGAAAGGGGAGAACATTTGTTGATGTTGCGGAGAAGGAGAGGGATGCTGCGACGAGGGGCATCACAGGCTCAACTTTGTGTGTGCTTGAAAGAACAACACCAAAGGTACCACCCCCTCCACCTCGGAGCGCCCAGAAAAGATTACGGTTTTGGCAAGCATTGGCGGTGCGGAGAACACCATCCGGTGTGATAATGGTGAACTCCAATACACGATCTATACCAAGCCCGTATACGGGTGAGAGAATGCCGTGTCCACCGCCCATAACCCAGCCGCCAGAGGCACCGATCGTGGCTGCGTAGCCGCCAATGAATGTGACGTTCTGCCGGTGCGCAAAGGTGTAGATGCCGTCAAAGTTCGCGCCCGCACCGGTGGTGATGGCTGGGGTGGAGACATTGGCGGAGCAGCCAGCGGGGACAAAGGACGAAGAATAGGAGAGATTAGTGAGCTTGCGGGTCCACAGAGCGAGTGAGCCGCGCTGGCTACTGCGGCCCATGTAGTCATGGCCACTGTTCTTCACGGAAAGCCTGATTCCTGTACGCTTGGCAAAGGAAAAGGCGGCCAAGACGTCCGCAGCAGAGTGGATTTCGACGTAGTATGGCGATACGCTACCTTGGTTACAGGAGACATTGGTGTAGGCAATGGGGTTGTTGGGGTTCGTATTATCGAGGAGACATTGGTCCGTAGCATTTGAGAGGCATATCTCGCCTTGTCCGTTCATGAAGGCGCCGAATCGTGGACTCCGGAAGGTGTCCAATGTATAGTTGGTCTGGATTGCAACGCAGGCTACGGTATCGCGCTGGACTGAATGGCCGTTATAGGTAGAAAAACAGGGCAGTGACAGAGGCGTGCCTCTGTGAAGGTGGCCGTTGACTGTGGCATTTAACGATTGCCATTCTGTTTCACTGATCGAGGCACATAGATACAGGCGAGCAAAGGTTACGAAGCTGACCAGGAAAGCGTGGATTTTGGTATTTGAAACTAACATGTTCCAGGAAGGAGGCTTGTGGTGAGTACAAAATAACAAACCAAGTGAAAAAATTGAGATGAGAAAGTTCAACAGAAACCAGATCCATGGAGAGAGTATGTTCCTGCATATATTACTCAGCGACTGCACCTGCATATCCATTATGAACTGCATCCTTATAGGCATTAGTGAGCCTATCAGTCAGTTAAGGGAATGAAGCTTAGTTGGTCGAAGTCTCTATTTGCTTCTGGATAAGCGGGCAAATACATGGCGATGTTCACATGGTAGGTTCGGCCGACAGTGGGTGATAGTGAGATTAAAGATCTTCGGCCGACTGCACATTGGGTCTAGGATAAAGCGCAGCTAGTCATCTAGGGAACAATCCCGAAAAATACCTGGCTGGAGGACCTCTCAACCCTGTCAACAATACAGTGACGATCTTATGGATCAGCAGTCCAATCCTGCAAAATGCCGTGCGACCACTTACCGTCCTAATCATTCTTCGTCAGCAGTGGACCTAGCCCGTGGTCCTCTAAGTTCACGATAATCCGGCGGGATCACGATCATCCGGTCCGCTCCGGTTCCGGCGGAACCTGCATATGAAAGTCTAAGGATGCTGCTTGCTATCTGCAATGATTTTCTAGTTGTTCGAGGAGCTGTTGCTATAACCCCTTAGTAGTTATGTGTATGGGAGTTGGAGTTAACATGGAGATTTCCGTATCGTGGCCTCGTCATCAAGACAAGGTAGTGGTCATAGCATCTTTGCGGTCAGTGAAAGATCGCTTGTGGTAAGAACATTAGGAATTAATGAGGTGATACCGCTTTCAAACTTTGATGGATTCTTTCCTCCGATATTCCAAAATTCGTGTACAACAATAGTCCTAGGGCCTCCCTTGTTAGTAGGTAGGCGAAGTAACCCCGGTATTTTGCCAAGGGATCGCTTATTCGAGACTAATAAGCAGGGAGTGTCTACTACGAAAAAATTTATTATTTATTTTTCATTCGCATGCTAGTAAGAAAGGTTCCTAGAGCGTTATAATATATCACCTCACAAAACAGATGTTCTCCACGAGCAAAACACTGGGTGAGAGTTCTAGCCGGGACGATACATGGTCTATGCCATTTCTTGCGACTGGTTCCAACACACTACTACCTGCAGCTCCTACGGCCTTTGGTACACCGTCGCAGGGCCCAACACAGAACTTTTAACTGGCTGTGTTCAAGCATGGCGGGGTGGTAGGTTTTTAACACCACATTTCAATGCCAGGATCTTAAAAGACTACAGGAGGAGGTTGGCAAAAACCAAAAACATGGTTCCTTCAAATAGAGAAGATTAAAAAAGAAAAATTCCAGGGAGTAGCGGGACAGAAAGTCAAAAATCCGTATGAGCGAAAAAAAAGTACGAAAGGTGGTTCATTTCCTCATTCGGAGTGAAGTGTTTCCAGGTAATAAATTACTAGCACTCAGCCTTTTTTTTCCGACAATTCCCCGGGGTCTTTAGATGGTCTTAGGACCAAGCCATGCACCTGCAAGCCAAATCCTCATCGAATTTCTTCGTTGGGTCCACTGGGGTCTAACTGTATTTCTCTCTGACGCTAGAAGCCCCCGGAAATTTGAGCATCTAGTTGGGCGTTCCTGTCGAGCAGTATATATCTGACTTTGGAATTCCGATATGATTCTCTTACTTTCTATATTTTGTGGGTTTCGCTAATAAACACGTATGCAGTAGAGAGTTCGTTCTTTGAACCGATGTTGAAAGAGGGCCAGGGAAACCGGAACTTGCTTGATATAACGCATTTATTGTTGAACTCCGAGTCACTGTAAGAAGATGAACCAAGACTCTCGTCGTCTCAGACATTACAATCAATGTCTACATAGGATAGGCAATCAAATGGTGTACCAACCTCCCGAGACCCTCCACGATGGATACAGGGGTCCGTCCAGAGTGGCCAAGACGACGATTACGTTTCACTCTAGATAGATTATGCAACGATGTACTCCGTGAAGGGCTAAAATATCTCCGCCACCTCGTTTGCAAAACGGTTGCCAGAGGCATCGGTATGGAATGTGAGTGGAGAGAGAGTACGGCGCTAGAAGATGCAACACAGCATGGCTTTGCGTACATTAGATGATTGTGGCATCCACGACCGGATATTTTCGTAGATATTTTGGGCAAGGACGCTCTGTTGGTATTTTCGATGGTTGATGTGAGCACTTATGACATTATGCTGTGCAGCTGGATCGTGTTAAGTGGTGGAAACAGTTCAAAAAGTAACAACTGTGGCATTTAGACGACCAGGTGGGCGTTTGGCGGGACGAACGTGGCTGGATAGTAGAAGTTTGATGGATTTACAAAGTTGGTGCTAAAATGAGAGTTTCAGAGCATGGACTGAGAAAAAGGACGTTCTAGTATATAATTCATCTTACTAAACCCTCGTTTTGGTGTATCTTCATCTAAACATGAACCACAGAACATCAACAGTGCGTGGAATAGCACATCGTTAGCTGCTAAGTTTGTAGTTATTAATTAGGGAGATGTGATCATGTGAATCACAGGACAAACGATGAGTATAAATCTGGCAGAGACATTAGCTGGCTCCCGGGTTCTGTAAAACGCTTTAGCCATACTTACTTCTAGCTACCAAATTCTACGCATCAAAGGGCAAGCCAATAGGAAGCTGTCTGCAAAAGATGGGTTGCGTTGATATGAGCATGCCATTTTGGCTGCGTGGACCCATTTGGGAACCCAGCGGCGATGTGACTGATGAGCTATGGTTTCATGTTGTCATAAAAACACCTCGCACCAGGATAGCTAGGGATTCCATACGCTTCAGATGATGAATTTAAATATATCCTCACTCACTTCTACAGATTACTTCAAAACTCCTACGAAGTGGTTACCATCGGCTTGATCGGCGGCTAGGAGAGCCTTGGGACTTTTTGCAGGGGTTAGTTGTGTGCGGGGACCTTCCGCAAGAGAGCCGCCATGCTTTGCCGACACATCTAGCTGCGGCGGGTGAGCTCTCATAAACAACCCCCGAGTCAATTTCTCTTCTCTTGACTTTTCCTGTCTTCCTGTCTTCCTTCTTTCCCGTTCATTCCTAGTTCAAACTTGCCGTTTGATTGAATTTGCTGCTATATCTGAGAGTTGAACTCGCAGAATAGTATAGTGACATCTGAGGAGGGCGGAATAATACCGACAATGCCTTCAATAACCTTATGTGTGCGGACAGCAGCACATTTCTCCAGATCAACCTCTAAGGTTCGTCTGATATTTACTTCTGTTACGGAGCTCCAATTGACTAAAATAGTTAACTCGTCTAGACATACCTAAATCTCGCCCGCTCTTTCTCCTCCACCTACCGTCGCAATGAAATTAACAAGATCCTCCCCTCGGCTGCGGAAGCTGTTGCCGACATGAAATCAAATAGCACTCTCCTCTGCGGCGGCTTCGGTCTTTGCGGTGTTCCCGACACATTGATCAACCAAGTCAAATCGACACCTTCAATCACCGGCTTAACAGCTGTTTCCAATAATGCTGGTGTGGTTGGCTCGGGCCTTGGGCTCCTTCTAGAGTCCAAGCAGATCAAGAAAATGATTGCCAGTTACGTGGGCGAAAACAAAGTCTTCGAGAACATGTACCTCAAGGGTGAGATCGAACTAGAACTCACACCGCAGGGCACGCTCGCGGAGCGCTGCCGTGCGGGTGGTGCTGGCATTCCAGCTTTCTACACCCCTGCGGCTTTCGGCACCGTGGTCCAGACGGGCGAGCTGCCGCTGAAGCACAATGCTGATGGCACCGTGGCTGCGTACAGCACGCCGCGGGATGTGAAGGTGTTTGATGGCAAGTCGTACGTCATGGAGGAGGCGATCAAGGGTGATTACGCCTTCATCAAGGCCTGGAAGGCAGACAGGCTGGGCAATGTCATGTTCAGGTTTGCGGCCGCCAACTTCAACGGTGCCATGGCGCGGAATGCGAAGGTGACGATCGTCGAAGCAGAGCACATTGTTGAGCCTGGTGACATTGATCCCGTCGCCGTGCATGTGCCAGGTATCTATGTCGACAGAGTGATTCAGAGCACTGAGAAGAAGAACATCGAGAAGATCGTGAACGCTAAAGATCCCGCCGACGCGATGAACGCTCTCGGCTCGGGCGATGCTGCAAACAAGCGGGAGAGGATAGTGCGGAGAGCTGCGAAGGAGTTCAAGAACGGCATGTATGCAAACCTAGGCATTGGTATGCCAATGCTGGCACCTAGCTTCGTCGACCAATCCGTCGAGGTGCAGCTGCAGTCTGAGAACGGTATCCTGGGTCTAGGGCCGTATCCGAAGAAGGGCGAAGAGGACCCAGACTTGATCAACGCGGGCAAGGAGACCGTGACTCTCCTCCCAGGGGCGTCGTGTTTTGGATCTGATGAGTCGTTCGGTATGATCCGAGCTGGTCGGATTGATCTCACAATTCTCGGAGCTATGCAAGTAAGCGCGAGAGGTGACCTGGCGAACTGGATGTTGCCGGGCAAGATAAAGGGCTTCGGTGGCGCTATGGACTTGGTGTCGAATCCACAGGCGACAAAGGTGGTTGTGACGATGGAGCACACAGATAAGAAGGGCAGGCCGAAGATCCTTAAGCAGTGCGAGTTCCCGCTGACGGGCAGGGCCTGTGTCTCGAGGATCATCACTGACCTAGTGAGTCTCTCTAACATTCCTTCCTTTAGGAGCCTGCTAATGCGTATTGCAGTGTGTATTTGATGTTGACTTCACTGATGGCCTGACTCTTGTTGAACTTGCGGACAGCGTCACTGTTGACGAGGTAAGGTCAAAGACGGAAGCTCCCTTCAAAGTTGCCGGCGATGTCAAGCCAATGCTATAGCCCCTTCCTCTAATTAAAAGTACGGAAAGAATGTGAAAATAGAGAATTAGACGTTTCTTGTTTGCATCTTGCGAGCTTCCAGCCAGGCGTTTGTATATATTTGAGTCGGTCCTGTTAGGAAAATAGAAGAACAGAATGTGCATAACTATTTACTCATCCCGGGTACAGCATTAGCTACATTTTTGTCCCAACCCAATTGTCCTTCTACGCGCCTGGACGCCCAAAATAATCCAACCATCCTACAGAGTGTGGAGAATAAGTCAACCAACAGAACAGAAAAGAAGAAGCAATATGGTACAATATATTTCGGCATCGGTGGAGATCCCAACACTGTCAAAGGCATCAAATGCCAGAGCTCTATAGATACTTCTTAGGCGCACTGTTCCGACGTTTCTTGTATACAATATAGGCACCCAAAACCATGACCTGCACTGCAACTGCGATGAAAAGGAACATGCCCATCTTTGGCTTCGCACCAGTTACAACTGTAAAAGCGACGTTAGCAAATCTAACCAATCTTTGTGCAAATAGTCAGGAAGGTCAGGACAGAAAGCACTCACTATGGGTCATAGCCGCCGGCAAGCCTTCGCTTATATGAGTCTGCGTATCCCTTAAAGTATTCTGTAAGTTTGTTAGATGCTCCCTATAATCTTTGCCTTCAATGTCCTTCTGTATAGCCTTAACAATGCCCTCAATCTTTTCCACATTCCGCTCGACACCATTGACGTGCTCGTGGATTGGGATCGCACGATTCATGAGCTCCACGTGTCGTTCTTCTTGCCGCTTAGTGAGTTTCTCGAGCTCGCGGAAGATGTTGTTGACTTGGTGGTTTACGATTTGCAGACGATTGTGCAGGTCAGCGAACTGGTCTTGTTGGGTACGGACGGAGGCAGCCAACGTGTCTTGCAGCATTTGGGGAATATCGGGTTGTTGCTGCTGCTGCTGCTGGGGTGGCTGCTCCATCTGTTGCGGAGGCGGCTGGCGGTTGACCTCTTCGCGCGTGTTGGCGTTGGTGGTGGACACGACGAATTTATTAGCTTCGAAGGAATCGGGAGTCTCTGCTGAAGCAGCGGAGACGCCAAAATAGTAGCCAGATGGGAGTTTGATCTGCTCAGTCCATTAGAACGGCCGATGCAAATAATTGAAGTAGAGAGCCTTACTTTATCACTCCGGAAACACGGATTGCCATCTACAGTGACTTGGAAATAATCCGCCGCTTGCTTCAACTGCAGGACAGAGAACCGTCCTAGATTCCGGTAAGGATAGTTGCATTGCCCGAAAGAGAGCGAATCCACGTTATGGTGGTCCATATACGATGCAGACCCGTCATTTAGAAACCCACGAATCGTCCCGCCTCGACCGCCATACTGATCCAGTACCAGCACCAACCCATCAAACCTCCCGGTTGTATACAGGCTGGAGAGCCCAACCTCTCTCCGTCCGTCCTTCGCGTACCAGATCTGGAGGTTCCCGCTGCCTCTCTCAGGCCCTGAAGCGCGGAAGTGCAGCTCAGCTTGCCATTCTGAGTGCTGAACCGGGTTTTCTGACCACAGTGCTCCCCTCTTGTTCCCGGGATACGGAGGTGTTAGGATCACACGGTCTGATAGTAAATCAGGCCTGTGTCCCTCCCCGGAAACATCCCAGCCTGGTATTGCTCGCAGGTTTGGAGATATTGAGCCTTCCTTGTGGCCGAAGCTAAGGTCGTCGATAATGTACTGCGCCTGCGCTGCGGATATTGCTATTGTGGACCAGGCAAGCGCTCGTAGGCTCCATGGTGACATATACATCCTGAAGGAGAAGGTATGGATGGGGGCAATATGTACACGAGAAGGAAGGTAGCGCGGTTAGGCGCAGGGGATATCTTAGAACGATATTTTTGAATTATAATGCTGTGTAGCAGGATAGCTGTGCCTCTCGTCAGTGTGACCAAAGTTTGCTGGTGATTGCAAACTTACTCCGGATTTCTTCAGTTTCGACTCGAAGTATCTCGTCGATAATTCACGACAGAGACCACAGCCCACGCGACAATTAGGACAAGAGCAACGTTCCGTACTTCCTTTATGACGTTTGCAACTTGGGGAGAAAAGTCGATGGTGTGTTTGATTAGAAGGCCGTTAGAGAAATCAACAGCATGCCTTACTCCAACGTCAGAAATGTCCATGTCCCTTTTGGCCAGGTGTTTGCTTCAGAGGGCACTCTGCGAGTTGATTGGTGCGAGGCCCGTGCATGCGGTGCGCAGTGGTGGGCGGACGATTTAGGCAAAGGAGCTGCAGAAATGACAGGAAGAGAGTGAAAAGCAAAGAGTATCAGGTTATTGAAGCATTGCGGAGTGGGTAACAGCCTATAAGAAATGCTAGCTATACCAATTGAATACCCCAAGCCACTGAGTGGATAAGTGACGAAAATACATGTATTGACGGTTTACATTTTCCATTCTACCTCCATCGGTCATTCCGAGGATTTTTGCCGACTGCTCTCTCGTTCGTTCATTCGTCTTTCTTCTCCACCACCATCAGAGCAGCCTACGACCAATATACCCACGCTAGCCCAGAGGCTCTTACACTCTCCATCTCTGTATCAAAATGTCAGGACCAGATCCCCAGGAAACATGGCGGAGGCTGCAGCAGACATTACAGAATGCGCAGCAGCAAGGAAGGCGATTCGGAGCTGGCGGAGGTGCTCCTAAGAATATTGGAACAGGTCTTCTAAGCCTAGTTGTATTAGGAGGAGGAGCTGTATTGTTGAATAACGCTTTGTTCAACGGTTCGTCTTCTGGATTGCTAGAGTTTGAGACCGAAAAAATGGTCTAGTAAACCTTAAGCTAACGTATGAATGTATAGTTGATGGTGGCCACCGAGCAATCAAGTACACAAGAATGGGAGGCGTAGGCAAAGAAATCTATAGCGAGGGTACTAAAGTTCTTCTATCCTGGCTCATCTCTCCACTGATAATCAATTTAGGAACCCACTTCCGCATCCCTTGGTTCGAAACTCCAATAACCTACGACGTGCGCGCCAAACCCCGAAATGTCGCGTCGCTCACCGGCACAAAAGATCTGCAGATGGTCAACATAACCTGCCGTGTGCTCTCGCGGCCGCGAGTCGATGCCCTCCCTCAGATATACCGCACGTTAGGAACAGATTACGACGAACGCGTGCTACCATCCATCGTAAATGAGGTGTTGAAGAGTGTGGTGGCGCAGTTCAATGCCAGCCAGCTCATTACGCAACGTGAAAATGTCAGTAGGCTGGTTCGGGATAATTTAGTTAAGAGAGCGGCGAGGTTTAATATCATGTTGGATGATGTGTCTCTAACTGTAAGTTCCTTGTGTCCGAACAAACGGGAAATTACAGTTTCTAATTCTTCCTAGCACCTCGCTTTCTCACCGGAGTTTACCGCCGCAGTCGAAGCTAAGCAAGTCGCGCAGCAAGAAGCCCAGCGTGCAGCCTTCGTTGTCGATAAAGCCCGTCAAGAGAAGCAAGCTATGGTAGTCCGCGCACAGGGTGAAGCACGCTCTGCCGAGCTTATTGGTGATGCCATTAAGAAGTCCCGTTCGTACGTTGATCTCAGGGAGTTTGAGAACGCAAGGAATGTTGCGCAGGTCCTTCAGAGCTCGCAGAATAAGGTGTATTTGGATGCGAATGGGTTGGGTTTGAATATTAGCCAGACTGCGAGCGATAAAGCCGCTCGGGCTGCGAAGTAGACAAGAACGGAAGAAACGGGTGTAGGATTTGGAGAGGGTGGGACAAAATTCTCGAGGAACGATAATGAACTGATTCAAACCGGGAGCAGGTCAGAATCCTTGAGGGCCGCACCGAACGGTCGTGTATATCTAAAACCTCTGATGTGGAGAGTGTCATCACAGTTCTGATCAACACTAGCCTCTGCCGTCTTTTTGAAGGCATAATTTCCGCTCTTGTCACAATTAGGAAAAACACTTTTGGCTATATCTTTGAAATGCTTGTTCTATGCGGACATGTGATGCTAGATCACCATCTAGCGCAATAGTAACTCGAAATACAAAGAAGAGCTCTGAATCTAAGTTATATCTGCATCTCATAAACCTCCTTCTCCTGAAGTTATTCTATCCAAGTTGAACGCCGCGCTGATGAGGGCCAGATGACTGAATGCTTGGGGCGTATTGCCCAGCTGCTCACCCGAGCGAGCGATTTCTTCTGAAAACATGTTAAGATGGTTTGCAAATGATAACATATTTTCGAAGATGTTGATAGCTTTGACAAGATATTTCTTATCGTAGGCACCCGCCTATTTTAGGAGATTAGTGAATTACTCATGAATGTGGAGGATGGAGCAGGCGTACTCTAGTCAATGCTTCTACCAGCCAGAAGGTACACATGCTGAAGGCGCCTTCACGACCACCGACGCCTAGGAAAGGATTAGGATGACTGAATATAAAGAACTGAGGGATAATGGTGGTGTTTGAGTATACCGTCATCGCTCTTTAGCCAGTTATACCGATACACCAAACCCGTACTTGTCAAACCACCCTTCTCCGGCGGTTTCAGAATCCGCTCCAGAGTGTTCGTGAATCTTGGGTCATTAGGGGCGATGAAGAACACAAGTGGCGCAATCAGCACAGCTGAGTCCAGAACCTCGTTCTCCTCGTAGCTCTGGATGAAGCACTGCATCTCTTGATTGTACCCTTTCTGCATAACATCCTCATAGATCTCATCCCGGATCCTGAGCCACTCCGTGCGACGTGGGCATGGAAAGCATCGCTTCTCTGCGAGACGTAAAGCACGGTCTACTGCTACCCATAACATAATTTTAGAATAGACGAAGTTTTGCGTTCGGCCGCGGACTTCCCAAATCGACATGTCGTCTTCTTGCCAGATGGTACAGACATAGTCGGTTATTTCGCGGACGGAAACCCATTGGTCGTAGGAGACAGGCTTGCCAAACTTGTTGTAGAGGTATATTCCATCCATCAATTCTCCATAGATGTCGAGTTGTTTGTGAGAGGCGGCGCCATTGCCGATGCGAACGGGTTTACTGCCTCTGTAGCCGTCAAGGTGGTTGAGCTCGATTTCGGGGAGGTCGGTATCGCCACGAATGCCTTTGGCGAACGTTAAAACAAGTGTGATTGTGAAGGATGATTAAATTGGGCGTATTAAAGCGACTCAGAACTTACTGAACATAATTGGCAACGCACCCTCCTTAGTCCTAGAGTACCTAAAACGGTCACTGATAAAGTTCATGTAGGCTTCTGCCTCTTCAGTGAAGCCCATTCGCAGCAGGATGTAGATTGTGAAAGAGCTGTCTCGGACCCAAGAAAATCTGTAATCCCAATTTCTCACCCCCCCGAAATCTTCGGGCAAAGAAAAAGTAGGTGCTGCAATTATAGCTCCGGTAGGTTCATAAGTCAGCAATTTTAGTATCATCAAGCTCCTTGATACAACCTCTCTCCAACCACCCTTGTATTTGCTTTTCGAGATCCAGTTGAACCAGAAGTTTTGGGTATCAAACTGGACTTGGTTAAGCAGAGCAGTAGTGATATGTTCATGATCAGTCTCCCCGTCTACAGTATGGTCACGGAGGACAAATGATACCGCCTGTCCTTCCTTCAAATGGAAAGTAGTAGTGATTCCTTCACCTAAGGGTGACTTCTCGTCCTTCTTGTGAAAATGAAGGGCTGGTGACTCTCCCAACGGATCGCTACCGCAGTCGATTGTAGCATTCAATTCAAGAGCTAGACTCTTTGACTTGAAAATGACTCTCTGGCGACACTCGCCTTTAACAGATCCCTTTGGGCTAAAGACTTCCGTCGTGTGTTTGTCCTGAGCATAATCTGGAGTGATAGGAATTAGCATGGCGGCTTGGGTACTTCAGATGTGTTAAGCTCACTGAAAGCAGGAAACACCTCTAAATCCACGTCGACTGCTCCCCTGATGCATTCAACCCTACGCACAAGCCACTTTTTAAGTGTCGCCCTTTCCGAGATAGCGTTCCATTTTGCTCCAGCCACCTTTTCATTTCGAATTTGAGTAGCAACTATCTTTGAATTGGGTCGGGGAAAAAAGTCAACGAGGTTGAGGACGCCATCTTCGTGGAGATATCTGGTTTGTAGGATGTTGCTACTGGGCAGGTATTGCTGCTTCGTGGTGAGATTTTGGTTTTTATTTGGGCTGATAGCGAAGTATCCGCCTTTATCCTTATCCAGCATGCGACAGAAGACAGATGGAGAATCAAACTCTGGCCTATTCCGCAGTCAATTTAGATTCCATAATTGGATTGAGGTTTACACTTGCCAACACATGTAATCTAGCCCGCCGTCGGTCGCGACTAGAGCACAAGTTCTCATGTTCCCAATGAGACCGTAGTTCTCTATCTACATAAACTCAGCTCCGGATTCATCGGAATGGAGCGGCACACGTACTGGCATGTAGCCAGTTGCATGGCGCATTGCTGTAGGGTCTTGCTCATAGCTAGAACCCTGTTGACTAGACGATGACGTTGGGGTCGCCATTAGAAGTGAAATGAATCTAGGGCCTTTAGTGGGTAGCTGGAGACTGATGAAGAGTGGACCAATAGCCTAGTGAGCGGCGGGACAAGCTTAAGTGAACAAGTGGGACGGAGACCTTGGAGGCGAAGCTGTTTAGTATTTATTAGTTCCTCCAGATTATCAGGAAGAAGTAAAATGCAGGCGTCAGGCTGTTACCATCGTGACTAATTTGTAAGTATCGTGAGATCTTCCTGTTGGTGGTCCTACTGTTCTGCCCGCATGCCGCATAACAAATGCAGCGACAACACGATACCCCTCGCTGCACCCCTCGCATTTATCCCCCCGGATCTGCTCACGCGACTTGCAGGACCAAGAATTTCTTTTGCCAGATTAAATTGTTTTTGAAGCCCCTAACCAACTTCGTCTCCATGTCATCTACAACAAAAGCTTTTAGAGCCTGAGCGGAGGGGTGACCCTCAATGTATACTTAAAATAGGATATTGAGAACCTTTTAAAACGGCTTACTGGATCCAATACACAACCGTAATCCAATATTTGGAACCCCTAAACAGTTTCAATCATAGTGGCAAGCCATTCAGCAGCTGCCGCAAATTAACTGCTCTGAAGCAATGCGTTCATTTACAACCACGCAACACGTATTTTGGATAGGTTTCCGAGGACTTTCATATACCTATAACCACGAACCGAACCATTTCCTATTGATTAAAATGTACAAGATTTTTGGTTTCAGACTCGTAAAGTGCTGTCTTCAGCGTCCAAATTGCCGGTGTCCAGCATTACGTCACCAGGAATTAGGAGGTTCCAAATATTTTTGCTACTCATCATCTCAAGAAGCAACATAATTTTCATCAGTGGTCGGAATCAGCAAGTAGAAGCTTGTCCTCAGCTACTCCGAGACCGCCTTCCAACCCATAACGCATCTGGCACCTTTCCCAGTAGGGACTACCCACCGTTCCCTCGGAGGAGATTTCCGGCCCTCGCCATTCATATAATCCAGATGTATCTGTCTCACAACTTTCTTGCCAGGCCCAAAGTCATCCAGATCCTGCGGCGTGGCGGCGATGCGCTTCAGTGTGTCGATTCTGTAGACAGGAGTGTCATCACTAACATTTGAGTTGTTGTTCGAGTTGGATGGGCTCCTGCGGTCACGCCGGCTTCCTGTTGATGCTTGTAGACTAGTGAGGGTGCTTTTCTTATCGAAGGTGTTTTTTGCATAGGGGTTCCCGTAGCCGACTGGGTTTCTGTCAAGGAAGTCTTCATAGGCACCGGAGAAGAAAGCCCCAGGGACGTCTAAGCCCTCGCGGGGAGGAGACGCTGGGGCGACCGCCCCCGGACGCGTAGTCATGTTCACCAGCAATTCGTCGAGAAGCTCTCCGTCCATGTTGCCGTTGATCTCCACTTTCTTGATTCCACGGAGTCCAAGCAGCGCTGGGACGATGGCTTTTTCGTGAGCAATAATACCAAATGGTAGCTCTTCCTTATCACGCCGAGAGGTTCTGTTGGTCAGCAGGGCCCTCAGTCGAGCATTGACATCCGCTGAAGCCGCGGGAGAGGTGAGAACGTATGTTTGTCGCGTGAAGAGGATCATCCCATGGACTGTGATCGTCATGCGCTCGATTTTATGCGGGTTTATGTTCTTGTGGTCTGGATGAAATTGCGTGAACGCCATGGCCAAGAGGTCGTCTTGATAGTCGTCATATTTGTCTGCGTTAAGATAGAGGTTAATAGATTTGATTTTGGATCTATTTTGGCTTGTCGCAAGATGGAAAAATTGTTCGACATCTGCAGTTCCATCAACCTTAATAGGTGCCATTGCCTGAGATTGCATTACTGACGCTTGGTCGACGATGGGTTGAGGCGGGACCATGTCAGAGAGACTTGGTGGATAATCCCTGCTTTTTGGTGGTGTGGTTTTTATAGTGATCAGTAGGGATTTTGGCGGGGAGGCTGGGCTCTCAAAATTGATGAAGGAGATAAGACTAGGCTGATAAAATTGCTTTAAGATAAGGTGCGGTGAAGTACAATATGCGGCTGGGTGAATGATCCTCAGCGAGGTACTGACGTGGTCTGCAATGCTTATTTGTGCCTCTATTGATGCACTCTGTTCTATATTATTACTATCAGAGCATTGCAGCGGCATACAATCACTAACGAGTAAACAAGAAAGGCGGCTACTACTTAGCTACTAAGTCTGAAAGCTGGCACGATTCGCCTGAGACTTTCTATCTACTTTTTCATAGACTCTCCACCAAAGCGCAAGGTTGGCAGCCACGAGAAGATCTATCATTTTTAGGCCTTCGTCTTCTATGATCAACTTCCCAAGTTTTGCTTGCTTTCCACCGAACCCTCCGCCGGCTGACTCCTGTCCCAATGATAGGTCTAGTTTCTCAATGTTCCGCGCAAGCTCCCTAGAGCCATCAGGCCCAAAGTCTGAGGTAGATGAATTCATTCGGTGAGCACGAGGGCGATTAAAGAAAGAGGACCTTTTCGAAGATGGATCATCGGGCTTTGGTGATGAAGGCCCGGTAAAGATAGATGATCCAGGGAGATTGAAGCGGAGCTCGCTGACTGGTGCGGGTGCAGAAGAAGCTACACCTGGAAGTCCACCCGGTAGAACATGTTTGCACTGCAAAACGCGTCAGAGTCAGCCTGAATCTAGCATTGAAAGCACCTCACCTTTAACGACTGTCCTCCTCCTCCGGTAGAGAACTCGCAACGTCCATTCCACGGACTCAGAAATTCGTATCCTCTAAAGACCGATGTGCGCTTTTCAGGCCCCTGGTTATCCCAACCCGGGATAGGAGCTGCGGGATTATTGAAGCCGCCGAGCACACCCTCCTTACCTCTACTCTCTGAGCTACTTCTCGGAGTCTCCAAACCAAAACTTGAGTCACTGGAATTCATCCGTCGATGCCCGAAACCGCCATTTGTAAATCTGGATCCTTCCATCCAGAGACGCCTCCGGAAAACAGCGTCTTTATGCCCCTGCTGATTTGATTCAAGCAACGTCCTGTCCTTATCTAGAGCTCCTACTGCACTCTCTGAAATATCACTTCCTCTGGACAATAAGGAAGCAATATCATCAGAGTTGTGTAGGAACTTAGAGTATCCAGGGTTGTTAATTTCGATATAGAGGGGAGCTCCAGACTTCTTGGTTTTCTGCACTGCTGAGGGGTTATGGAGGGCAGAAGAAGAGGCTTCGAATACTGGAGGATCTTCAATTAGGGCAACGTTCCACTGTGCACTGGAGGCTGGGTCCCGACGAATGAGAGTGAGTGATACACCGAGAGGGGTTGAACTGCCCATTTGATCAGAGCCTGAAGATTGTAGGCGTCCATGTTGAGGCGATGGCGACCCTCGCCGTTCGTTGAATACGTTGATAGGACTTGGAATTGGACTCAATCTGTCACCTGTGGAGTTCCTTGGGGGGTGTTCTTCTACTATTAGGAAGCCGTCGTAGTTTGGCAGTGAATCTCCGTAATGTGATGGCCTTGGTGGTAATTTAGGCAATTCTGAATGTCTCCGGGGTGGAAGAGCGGGTGAAGCATTTTCCTTTCTAAAATCAAAAATCTCCGCTGACTGCCTGCTTTGGTGATTTGAGGCGAATGGCGAGACCGGCCTTTGGGGGTAGTTTGATGCACCTACGTTTGATGTAAACTGAATGCCGTGTCTTGAGGAAGGAGGCCGCGCTCCTACAGATTTTCCATTGCTCTTAATTGAAGGGTTGGATGGGGCAGGCGAGTATGACGTCGTGGCATCTGGGGCGAGCATACTACTATCGTACTGCGGTGGTTCGGGTAGCAGTGCTTTCCTGGGAATTATAGGTGGCTTTGCTGATTCTACATTTGGTACATCGCCTTCATCACTTGTGCGTCCCACGTTTGAAGGTTCAAGCAGCCGAGCATCCTCGGGCTGGTTTACATGTAGGTAATATAATGAGCTCTGGACATCTTCGGCAGTGACAACTTTTTGTCTAGGCTTCATCGGAGTGAGAAACACATCTATATCTATATTTAGCTGAAGGAGATTCTTATTAGTACTTATTCGTACCTTTGCTACCGGGAACTCGTGCAATGTATAGAACTAGAGGTTCGTGCTTCTCATGGGTAGGATTCCGCGGATAGCGCGGGGGGTTTGAAGCAAGAGTGGTGAGGGATGATAAAGACCTGGCTTCGACGACAGCGGAAGCCATTCGCAACTGAAGAGGTAAATCGAAGCTTCAAAACCCGTGGTGAGATGTATGGCGTCAGCGCCCTAATGATATAATTTGTAGGGACTGAATATTGAGTAAAGCGCAATGGCTGAGAAGAGCGAATATTTCAACAAGACACAGAAGTGGAAATGAATGCTATCGCAGGCCTAAACTGTGGATCGCGGCTCCTTCATGTTTAATTTCGAAAGTATGCTTCAGTTTCCGGATTTAAGTGGCGTGGCAGTGCAATCCAACGCGTCCTATCTTGCCCCCCCGAGCTGAAAATACATTCGCAATTCGGCAAGCCGCACAGAGCGGCGCCGTTCAATCGCAAGAGGGAAGATAAAGCCAACCGGAAAAGGCAGGAAATGAGGTGATTTCACACTCGAAGAGGCTCGCAGGACGTCCCTGGTTTGGCCTTGGCGTGCAGCTTTGTGGAGTAAGGTGCGATCCCTTTAGTAGTGCCACGAAAACCCCAGAACAGCATATACAGTAGTTTACTACTTTTGATAACCATCCCATAGATATTATATTGAAGCTACTTCAAAGCATCCTTCATGAACCAGGAAAAGGCATGAAAGCTTGGTGGAGAAAACGGCTCGCGCTTCGGCCCGGAGACATTTTCACCGCCCACACTAAAAGCACGCTGCCAAGAGTTGCATGAAAAGTTTCGAACCCCACAATAGCCATTCTTCTCTAATGAACATCTCTCTGCCGTCGATTAAAAGGCACACCGAAATTCCATACAATTCCTGCTGTCTAGCAAAATGGCCGACGACCTTGAGGTTGGTCACTCAGCTGCCACCCCACTTGCTCGACGATTTCGCGCTGACAAGCTCCATAGGAACGGCTCAATAGTCACGCGAGAGCTTTCGAGGGCTTAATGTCACTAATACCTGCCAAGCACTACTACGGGGAGGATACCAGCGTATGTATCTGTTTGCCACCTCCTTTGACCGCTTGTTAAGCAGAGTCTTCTCCTAGGATCAATGGCAACGCAAAAAGCAGACGAAAGAAGAGCGCCAGAACGCTAAGCGAGCTAAATTAGATCCGGAATCCCACAAAAGTGCTAAGGACATCATGGACGAGAACGAGCGAAAACGCAAGAGAGAATTGGAGGGAGAGGATGGATCGGATCTTGATGTGGGAGAGAAAGAACAACCTCTGCAAGGCCTTAAGGCGTCAGGAAAGAAAGCAAAGAAACTTAAGCTCAGTCTGGATTCAGCAGACAAAGTGAAGCTAATAAAACCAGGCCGACCTGAGGCTGAGGGTGAAGATGAAGGTGACGCAACCACTGCGCGGAAGAAAGCCAAAGCGGAAAAGAGGAAAGAAAAGGAACAGCGAAAGAAAGAGAAGCTGGAAAGGCAGCAGCAAAAGACTCAGGCAAGGAAGGCTCGCAAAGAAGATATAACTGTCAAGGAGACTACCTATATGAGTGGAGAGGACATGACCGATTTCGACGCTGAAAAGGATACAGGAGACGATGCCATCGAGAAACTCGACATGAGCGGTATAATAGGGGACGGCAAATCGGAACCTCTGTCCACAGCAACGCCTACTCCAATCCCTGAATCACCAACCTCCACAGTCTCTGCAATTCCCTCAGCATCATCTTCTTCTTCCGTAGTTCCCCAATCTACAACCGAAGATTCCGAGAAGCCCAAAGGAACAAAACACCCCAAGGTCGATCAAGAGGCTCTTAAGGCTCGACTACAAGCTCGGATTGAAGCACTGCGTGCTGCAAGAAAGGCGGATGGTATAGATGGCAAGCCGGCACGGAATCGACAAGAACTCATGGAGGCTAGGCGACGAAAGGAGGAGCAACGGAAAGCACATAAGAAAGAAGTGCGGAAGCAAGCAAAAGAGGATGAGGAACGGGCTAAGGCTGAAGCCGAGCTTGCTCGACTGCGTGGATCTGGATCGCCCCTAACTACCCCTGATATATTCTCACCCCGACGAGAGGAATCAGAATGTAATTTCTCATTCGGTAGAGTCGCCTTTGAAGACGGTCAGCAGATGGACTCGAGCTTATCAGGTTTTATTGACTCTCAAAAACGGAAAGGCCCGCAAGATCCGCGCACTGCTCTTGAGGCTGCGGAGAAGAAACGTGCTAGGATAAGCGGTCTGGACGAGCAAAAGCGAGCAGATGTCGAAGAAAAGGATCGGTGGCTCAATGCTAAGAAACGGGCTCATGGGGAAAAGGTCCGTGATGACATGTCACTTTTGAAGAAGACGCTCAAGCGGAAGGAGAAAGCGAAGCTGAAAAGTGAGAGCGAGTGGAACGAAAGGGTCGCCGGAGTACAAAAGGGCCAAGAGATGAGACAGAAGAAGCGGGAGGAGAATCTGAGAAAGCGGAAGGAGGAGAAAGGCAGCAAAGGGGAGGGCAAAGCTAAGGGCAAGAAACCGGGAAAGAGGTCTAAAAGACCAGGTTTCGAGGGTAGTTTTAGGTCAAAGGCTAAATAGTGCACAGCTGTAGGTGGCATACACGTTTTGAAACCGACAGAGATGACTGTAGACAGTGAATATTTGAAGTTCATTAGCAAGACGTCAAAGAGCTGTGTCAAATCCCAAGCCTCCTGTCTCTGAATTATTTCTTATGCTCTGCTGGGAGCAATGTACTGAATAAGATTAACATCTTTTTTCTGGTGCCTCATCATGCTCAGGCGCCACTTTTGCCCAAGTCGAAGTATTTCCCTTCTGATATAGTTATGTTCCAAGATTCGATGACACTACAAGTTACCCCTCATGACTCGACCAAGAACAACCTTCAGTCAATGTCGATATTTGCTTCCCTCAAATCCAAAATCAGACCAAGAGGCTTGTGAATAGTCTTCTCTAGCGCGAGTTTGGATTCATCGGTCGTCACCTTTGGGCGACTCTCAAATGTTATGTTCTTATATATGTTCACCTGTACATCCACATTTCAAAGCTCAAATTAAAGTTTACATTTAGGACCTTCACATCTACAAGAAGCCGTTCGCCAACCATGTATGCGTAAGATTTCCACCATCGAGATTCTCATGGGCAATATCTCAGGCTTTTTTAGAACTAGCGGTTGGAGGCCTAGGTTTAGGTATCGTTCTGTGGTGATTTCTAGGTGGCACATTAAGCTCATGAAATGTAATAAGCTATGGTGAAGGAAAAACTATGTTGAAGTCTTGCAAATGTATGCCGTCCCTTCAGTCAGAATTTGTTGTAATTTTGATACCTGGTCACTTTCAGCTCGAAGCCACTCGTCAATGGAGTAAGTTGTCGAAAGCTAAAATTCAAGGTTGCTAATGTTTGCAATTTTCTTACTATATACAAGTCCATGGCATCTTAGATCACCTGTTACCGATACGGTGCATCGGCACGAGCAGCTGCCGCAATTTCCGGCTCCCACTTGTCTCCGTTCATCAATAATTTCTCTTTATTATACAGCAATTCCTCTCTCGTCTCAGTGGCATACTCCGCATTTGGTCCTTGTTAAATTAGTGAAGTTCTAGAGGGCAATATAAGCATCAGTCATACCTTCGACAATCGCGTCCACAGGGCAACTTTCCTGGCAAAGACCACAGTAGATGCACTTCGTCATGTCAATGTCGTATCTTGTTGTCCTCCTGCTGCCATCCTCACGCTCTTCAGCCTCGATTGTGATGGCTTGAGCTGGGCAAATAGCTTCGCAAAGCTTGCAGGCGATGCAACGTTCTTCGCCGGTTGGGTATCTTCGGAGCGCATGTTCACCACGGAAACGGGGGGAGATTGGACCCTTTTCGAAAGGATAGTAGATTGTGTAGCTAGCATTAAATTAGCATCTATCAAAAAAGGCACTACAAAGACTGCGGGCTTCAATGGCCGCATTACTTACGGTGGTCGAAAGAATTGCTCAAGAGACACCCACATCCCTCTCATCATCTCCATTAGGAGGAAGTATTTCCCCGCCTTATCCAACGCGCTCTCACTACTCTCATCCCACCGTTTCGGTCTTGATAGCCTGAAGCCTGGTGGCGGAGGTCCTGCTGGTGTGGCGGCTCGGGGTATGCTTGTTGAGAAGAAGACGATCGTCGCGGGCGAAGGGGTTCGGGAGGCCATTAGTAGTGCTGTGCTAGGTCTACTGCCAGCTAGCATCATAAATGACTTTACGCTAGCCATTGCATATGCTGGAAGAGTGTGGCAGTTGTGGTTGTGGCGATTGCTTCGGCGGTGGGCAGTTGTGGATTGGAAGTCGTTCGCGGATGAGGTCGTCCTTAATCGGGATTGCTGTGATTCGCTGGCTAACACCGGATTGCAAAACACACGACTCTGGAAATAATATTTCCAAAAAGGATTGAATATTACAGTGGCGAGGCACTAGATAAATATTTTAGCACAAAAAGTATGCATATAAAATTTCTATTGCTGATGCAGTTATCAATAACGATGATTTAGCACGTGACCGTAGCAGATTCGTCGAGCTTTCTTGACGAAATGCTCCGAGCATCAAACCAAACCGTCTCTTCAGCGCCCAGCTTCATCACCTCGAATCCCGCTCTCAACATCCCTCAACATGATTCGCACCACCCTCCTCCGCTCCGTCCGAACAGCTACAAGGTCCGCTCCTCGGTGGCAGTCTCCAATTGCCAAACCGGTTGCGCGAAGCCCCCTGTTTCAGTCAAAGCAGATCACCCCAGTTGCATGCTTTCAGGCAGTACGATGCTATTCGGCACACGGCGGCATGTCAAAGGATGAAATTCAGGGCAGGATATTGGATCTACTGAAGAACTTCGATAAGGTATGCGCTGCTGGAATTCCTTCGAGCAGACTGACCTAATGGCTAATAACGGCAATTGCAGGTCAGCGATACGTCAAAGGTACATTTACCTGGGAATATGTTTGTCACATAAAGCTGTATCTCACTCATATTAGCTCTCCCCAACGTCCCACTTTTCAAACGACCTTGGCCTGGACAGCCTTGATACCGTGGAGGTGGTGATGGCGATTGAGGAGGTTGGTTCTGCTGATCGGAATGGTGCTTGGTGCGAAATTGACGATTGAATAGGAGTTCAGCATTGAAATTCCAGACAAGGAGGCGGATGCGATTCATAGTGGTATGCCGATTATTTTGGGTATAATTTTCCGTATGCTAATGAATTTGTAGTTGACAAGGCGGTGGAATATATTTTGAGCCAGCCTGATGGTATGTAATTGCTTGAGGAAATATTATAAAAAGCAGTTGACTGATTATCATTCAGCGCATTGAGAAGGGAAAGTGGCGGATTGTTTGTGGTTAAAGGACATGGAGATGAGTTCTATCGAATGCGCATGAAGCTCCGAACTTTGTTATATATTCTCCTGCTTGTAATTCTCTGGCCGTAGGGTCTACAAGCGTGTACTATTGACTAGAAGAATGAATACTTCCTCTCCACCACAACTTTGTGATCCTTCCATGGAACTCGTTCTCCCAAATTAGCATGGGCCGCCAAGCGAGCGTGCCTCAACTGCAACCTACATGATTGACTTACGACACCAAAGAACGATCCCAAAACCAGATAATTTACCCTGAACCGCTTCCTATCTTTATCACGGACCTCTATAACACTGTTATCCATCCGGCCGAAACTCTGAACGATTCACTAGCGTTTTTCTGTTACGTATGCGAACATAAGAGCGCCTTACTATCCCTGCGCTCGTTCAAAGCTTCGACCAACGCTCGTTATTAGCCAGCAGATGGCATCTACAACGTCAGGTCTCACCCGCCGAAGGGGAGGAGGAGCGGCAAGCAGTGCGGACAACGAGGATGGCAGTCGGGTCAGCTCCCCAGTGCCGAAGCGGAATGACGATTCTCGAGCGCCAGAGACATCTTACGAAAGTTCTGAAAATGGACATAAAATCGCCTTTGATCCACGAGATATCAGTGAGAGTGCAGAGAGGAACAAACAACCAAAGTTGACACTCATGGAGGAGGTGCTCCTGATGGGCCTGAAAGACAAGCAGGTGGGTAAATTCTGCCTTTTTGAGGAATTGGTCTGACGGTCTGGTGCATAGGGCTACCTATCTTTCTGGAACGACAATATATCGTATGCACTGCGAGGCTGTATTGTTATAGAACTTGCGTTTAGGGGTCGTGTGAGCATGCAAAAGGATTCATCACGGCGGCGATTTCCTCTAGCAGATCGAGTCATTGAAGTCATTGATGATACTCTGACGGGAGAGGTTCTGCTGGATGAGGCACTCAAGATGATGAAGTCGAGCGAGAAGATGAGTGTGAACTCCTGGATCGACTTGATGAGTGGTGGGTTCTCTTTCATATCATATCCATTTAAGCAAAGTATGAAGCGGCCGCTAACCCCTCTTGTACTCGTAGGAGAGACGTGGAATCTCATGAAGATTGGCTATCAACTAAAGCAAGTCCGCGAACGACTGGCGAAAGGCCTTGTAGACAAGGGCATCCTGCGAACCGAAAAGAAAAACTTCCTCCTGTTCGATATGGCAACACACCCGGTGGCTGACGGTGGTGCTAAAGACGAGATAAGACGCAGGGTGCGGAATGTCCTCACGAGCAGAACGGTTGTACTCCCAGCCAGCCAATTCCTACCCGAGGAAATGGAATTTAGATACCTCCGGACCATTACCATGGTCTGTGCTGCCTACGCCGCGAATGTCCTTGAGAACGCTTTATCAACCCTTGGCCACGAAGCCCGAGAACGAGCCTTTGCACAAGTAGATGAGCTACTCGCAGAGTATTCCCAATGGCCTTTCGCCAGACGGGCTGGGGGTTCGGGTGGGGTAGGCGCAAATCTAGGACAGGTGATCAACGACGAAATCAATAACGCTAAAGACAAGGAGCTGCAGTTTGAGGTACGTATGGAAACATATTCTAGTCTTATGTAGACATTTTGATCCCAGTGCTAACTAACTATTACCGTAGGTTGTGGCTGCGTGCTTGAGTGTGTTTACAAGGCTTGACTCCTTGCTCTGATCAAGTTCTGCTAAAAAGCTGTCACTAATATAGCTGGCTAACAGAATAAGAGAGGATTTTGTCGGGTCCTGGCGATTTCGGTAGTAGATATTATTGCCTGATCATTTTATATGAGGGGTTTTTTTTGAGCGATTTGAAGGTCGTGGGGAAAGGGGCAGCGCGCTGGCCCATTGGGTGGTGCATCATCCGGGAACACAAGGCTGCCCGGAGCGTTGACAGTCTCATTCCACAGTCCTAGCGATTCATCTTAGGGAGCTGTGTTTCTGTATGGCGTCTGGCGGCCATTCGGACACTGTATTAGCACTACTGTTATTCTGGTTCTTCCTTTGGTTCAAAGTTGATTGGCGAGAGGTCCAATACAAAATGCGGCAATGGCTTCAGTGTCTTCCTCCTTCAAGGCGTGGTCCGTTAAGTCGTTGCCACAAAATGTTATTTTACCCTTGCTCTTAAAGAAGTTTAGAATGGAATGTGTAGAGAAAGCTGTAGAGTTCACGTTTTACTAAGTGTGGAAGAGCTTCCATGAGACTCTATTGTACTCGTCCGCAAACTCTTCTTAACAGCTTGAAGCTATACCTGAAGGTATATTAATTAAGGAGGAGAGCTGGGCAACAGTTGAGCAGCCCACGCCTAGCTATACAGTGAGGAAACATATCGGCGATCACGTGACAACATTGTTATACCTTGGAGTAGATTGACTTCTTCAACAAATGCGAAGGCCAATTGTCCCTGACATTAAGCTCAGCATTACATGGCGACTGCAGGTGCACGCCGCCCCTCTCTCATTGTTGCTTCTCTTCCCGGCACGGGCGGGCTTCTAGGCGCCACGTCAGTCGGCAAAGGCCGGCGGATCCAGCGCCTCGTCCTTTTCCATCAACTGTATCGACCGTAACACGCATCAACGAATTGGCATTCCGAGCTTATCCTCCGCCGCGCCCCCGAACATCCAGGGGAGGAGAGGAGCCATCATTCCGGAAGCAATCCATTTCCGCCTTGGAGGCAGTCCCGAGTCCTGCGCGCGACTGCCCCGTGATCGGCAAGTCTTCCCTCAGCCAAACAGAGCTCAGCCCTGGAATTGTCGACGCGCAATTTGCATCAACCGGCCAGTATGTGTATCTAGCTCTTCTGCCCCTACACTATCGTGATCCATCTCTCGCGGCCATTGACTGCTGAGATGGAAGCCCCCTGTATCGCTTTCCGCTCTCCCTGTTGTGGTCGTCGTCGCTGCGGCCGCAATGGCGACGCGATCGCTTTGCGACCCTGACACTGACCTCACTAGATTATTCATGTATCCGTCTTGTTGCGTTAGACCTTCGTTCAGGGTGAGCCTGTAACGTGCTCAAGAGCGCCGTACTACAATACTAGACATGCCATCTCCCGTCACTACCACTTCCGCCCAACTTGACCAGGCGCACGATGCATCCCTACGGCAGGCGCAAGGCGCATCGTCCACACAAAACGGTTCTATTGGAGAAGGCGCCGTACAAAACCCGGATACCATCACCAGCACAGATGGCGCCGAGCCAATACTGGAAGGAAAAGATTTAATACGAGAGGGAAAGGAAAAGGCAAAAGCAGTCATAGCTGCGTCAGGTGTGACTTTCGACGCGGATTCTGGCCAAGCATCCCCCCCAAGACAGGAGACAACTTCACCGACAACCACAGAGACTGTGAATGGTACCTCTCCCAGTCGAAAACGCTCCCGTTCTGGTTCTCGTATCCCTTCCCATCCTGTCCTCAACGATGCACAAAAACAGGATCAACCAGGGATTCCGGAGTTTCTCCTGAACCAATATATCACTCGGGACATGCTTCATGCAGTGGCCATGAATGACCAGGAGGAAAGGAAAAGGCTTCTGTTTGCGGAAAAGTTGCGAGAGAGCGAATATTATGCAAGTCTGAGGCAGCAGCGTCAAGTCGATCCTGGATCTCTATTTGGCTATGGCTATGCTGGCTATGGAAATGGCCTTACAGAATCCAAACCCTCACGGTTAGAGTATCCAGCTCAGAGGAAGAGGCCCGGAAACCGAAGAGCGAAACCACTGCACGTATCAAGGAAGGATGGGGCTACACAAGCAGATCAGTTGGAAGAGCTCATCCCCGTACGACTTGATATCGAATTCGACAAAATCAAGCTGCGAGACACATTTACGTGGAATCTTCATGACCGTGTCACTCCTGTCGAAGTTTTCGCGGAGAACCTGGTTGAAGATTTCAAACTGCCGCTCGAGACTAGGAGTCTCTTGACACAGCAGATTAACAGAGAAGTACAGGAACAGATTCAAGATTTTTACCCGCACGTGTTCATCGACGAAGAACCGCTTGACCCTCATCTCCCTTATTCTGCATACAAAAATGACGAGATGCGAATCCTTATTAAGCTTAACATTACTATTGGCCAGCACACTCTTGTGGATCAGTTTGAATGGGAGATAAATAACCCTTTAAACTCTCCTGAGGAGTTTGCAAGACAAATGGCTCGAGACCTTTCATTATCTGGGGAATTTACAACTGCAATAGCACATTCTATCCGAGAGCAAAGCCAAATGTTTACGAAGAGTCTCTACATCACGGGACACCCATTCGATGGGCGTCCCATTGAGGACGCGGATGTGCGAGAGGGCTTCCTACCCTCTCCGCTCCCTTCAGTTTTCCGACCTATGCAGTCTGCAAAGGATTACACGCCGTATCTTTACGAGTTAAGCGAAGCAGAATTAGAGCGAGCGGAGCTGTCAATCTTGAGAGAGCAGCGACGACAGAAACGATCAGTGAACCGCCGCGGAGGGCCTGCATTACCAGATCTCAAGGACCGCCAGCGCACCGTTCGGACATTGGTTGTTTCGTCCGTCCTGCCTGGAGCCGCGGAAACCATTGATAGCAGTCGAGTTTTCAAGATCTCTCGAACTGCATCTGGCCGCGGCCGGCGGGCTGCAGGACGAACTGATGGTGGCGATGATTCAGATGAATCTGAAAGCGATGATTCAGCTCCTGAATCACCTGCACCGTCACAAATTATGGGCGGCACCGCACGGACCAGAGGAATCCGAGGGGCTGCCACTGCGGCCCAGGCCGCCATGAGGGCAAATCTCGGGAGGTCGGCCACCCCAGAAATATCTGCGCTTCATCACCATGAAACGAGAACATCGGCTAGGCGATTCGGAGGTTATGAGGCGAGAGAAGAAAGCGTCGCTGAACCGACACTCATTGTGAAACTCCGCATTTCTCCCAAGAAGTTTCAGCAATGGTTGCAGAGCCAGAAGGCCAGGCGAAGCGGCGAGTACCAGCAAAGAAACCTATCAACGCCCCTAATGGCATCACAGAACACTACCCCGCAACATAGCACACCTACGGTAACTTCGATGCCTCCTCCCCCCTCTCCAGCGATGCAGCAACGCTCAACTCCGACTTCTGGAGCTACCAATGTTGAAGCATCGCCACGAATGCAATCGATCCAAACGCCAGGCAATGGAAACCAGCAATGGAACTACTACCCTGATGGTCGGGCAGATGCACCATATCCACTGCCGGCCGGGTCGACGCCTGTGAGTATGATTTCAATTCCTGATATTAACACCATGACAGATTCGTTAGGTTTTTTCAATTTAAACTTCTCCTGCCTGCCGGTGAAACAACAGTCATGCTAACGTATCATCTATAGGCACCTCCTCCAACCTGGTTAACTTCAGCTCTTCAAGAGCTGCGTGAAAAATATCCAAATGACAAATTCGAAGCATTTATGCGTTACAGCGCCGTAGACCAGGAAACACAAAACAGCGTCAAAGCCGATCTACTGCCAGGGGCCCCACTTCCTCCAAACGTCAAGACTCAATTTCTACCACGTATCCGGTGTATTGACTGCCCAGGAAAGCTCTATACCGCAGGCCCTGGGTTAACAGTGGAGAATTTCGAAGTCCATTTACGGAATCGACAGCATAAGGCCATGGTGGAGAAACGGACAGGGAGACCTAGTGCATCGTAGGTCATGACGAACTAATTAGAATGGGCTCCTGGCATTCCTTAGTCACGGGCTCAAATTAGGAAGGTTTATTTTTGGAGTCATCTTTTGGGGGCCTGTATACATTACTACCGCATGCTCATTGCCCTAGGCGTTGCACTTTGGCTATAAACTGGCGTTTAAGCTGGTTAAATTTGGGAGTGGTATCAGCCTCAGGCTGATTGGATATAAGGCGTTAATCTCACGGATTCTTCATGGCGGATATGCTGCTTGCCAGCGTTTAGTAGCATTGTTTAGAATTACGATACCAAATTTATAAGCTCGGACCCTTAGAACTTGGCTCCCTAACCCAATCAGATAACCACTTTGGAAGCTATCTACAACCAATTGAATTGAATTATTTATTTACCCAGCGCTTTCAACCCCCCTCCTGCGGAGGGGGGCCGCCACCTAAAACGCACCATATGCTCAAGCGCACCAACACTTTACATAACTTGTAATTCTATTATTATCAACCACAACTGTGCCCAGCTCGCTTGGGGTGCCAGCTCGCTTGTGAAACATGTTATAGCTAAGTTCAAGGATAAACGAGTTCAGAGGGTCCGAGCTTATTATAGGTAAGCTATAGCTCATAAAAAGAGATAAAAATTAATTCTTAAAATGTTTAGTTATAACCAAAGCTAGGACCATAAGCTCTTAGACCCTCAGTGGAAGACTCATTGGTTAATAATGAGCATGCTCGTAGTGTACAACCAACGCTCCACAGGTGGTCTGATTTATGAGATAACAATATCTGTTTTATATGCAAAACATTACTAAATTGAATATGCACAGTATATTGAGTGGTTTTAAGAATATGGCACAAGAAAAAGGTAATATAGGCGTGATATGGCGATATTAAAAGCCTCAAGGATTACAAAATAGACGTCTCGAGGCTTCAATGCATCTGCACTAATTACTAAGGCTCGGAGAATTCGGAGTTTACTCGGGCCTTCTCCTCCGTCCAGACAGACTTGTTTCGAATGCACCAAACAGGCGTTAGATTATTGGCTTTGAAGCGAGGAAACCCCTCCAATGGCCCCTCAGTGCGAACACGAAACAAGCACATTGACAAAACTAACCTGCATCGCACGACACCGTTCGTTTTATACTTCTCTCAACAACTCGTTGGCGAAGCTCTACCTCCTTTCGACTAGTAAGGCAACAAGTCAACAAAGATGGCGGAAGAAACAATTATCGGTAAGCTTCTGCTTTAGAAGCTGCTTGCTGGCTACGTCACAACGTTGAAATAAACACTCAAGCTCCAACTTGACGGACGTCGGGGAAACAGTCTTGCAAGGCTAATTGAAAACATAGACTACTCTCTCAACAACCCAGATACCTTAACCAAGTACAAGCAAGCCGCTCAGATCTCCCAGAAGGTCCTCGAGACTGTAACAGGTATGCAGTCTGCCGAATTCTTTGGCACCACAACCAGTTGCTCATTCGGTACAAATCATGTCCCTGACTGACCGCTCCCAGGATGGTGCGTTGAAGGAGCGAATATTGTAGAGCTCTGCGAGAAAGGCGACAAGTTGCTTGATGAAGAGGTTGCAAAGGTTTACAAGGGCAAGAAAATCACCAAGGGCATCGCTCACCCAACTACCATCTCTCCAAGCCCGTACATAACTCCATACACACCTTTGAAATCCGACACAGAGGAAGCGGCTGTTACCCTCAAGCCAGGTGAGGTCATTAAGATCCAGCTTGGAGCACAGATCGATGGCTTTGGTGCAATCGTCTGTGATTCAATCATCATCCCGTCCGAAAAGAACCAGGGAGACCAGCTGCCTGGCAGGCAGGCAGACCTGCTTCTGGCCACACACTATGCGAATGAGCTATTGCTTAGACTCATGATCCCGCCGGGCCTAGTAGCGTCGGGTACGGAGGAAGAGCAGAAGAAGGCAGCAGCTCAGAAACCGTATACCCAAGGTAAGATAACACAGATGCTAGAGAAGATTGTGAAGAGTTATAACTGCAACCTCGTCGAGAGCACCACATGCTGGCTGTTTGAACGCAACGAGATTGAAGGCAAGAAGAAGATCATCTTAGCTCCTGGTGACGGTGTCAAGGGCGAGGGGCTACCTGAGGTTGGCGAGGTATGGGGAGTTGAAATAGGAGTGAGTTTAGGCACTGGGAAGGTTAAGACTCTTAGCAACAGAACAACTCTTCACCGTCGTACAACAACCACGTATGGTCTCAAACGTCCAAGCTCGCGAGCCACTCTGTCAGAAATTGTTAAGAAGTTTGGGACATTCCCATTCAGCCTTCGGCAGCTGGAGGACGAAAGAGCAGCCAAAGTTGGTGTTGTCGAGTGTGTTCGCGGAAACGTTCTACGTCAATATGAAGTCGTGGGCGACAAGGACAATGATCCCGTTGCAAGACTTTTCACCACTGTTGGTAAGATTTGCTCCAACCTCTCTAAGATATACATTCCCTTTTGCTCTCATTTTTCGGTTTTATTACTGGTCTTAATGGCATAGTCAATACGTTTTTCTTTTTCTCTACGAGAACGATTGAGCTTTAAGAAATCCCAACACTCTCAGTTTTCATGTTTTCATGGATTATCAAGGAGAATTAAAGTATAGTATGTATCAAGGCTAACTCTTACTTTCTAGCTATTACGAAGAATGGAATGACGCGGTTGGCTGCTCCCCCTTCGCCAGATTTGGCAAAGTATAAGACTGAAAACAAGATCACGGATGAAGAGATCCTCAAGATCCTTGAGCAGCCGATCGGCAAGGGCACTAGCAGTAAGAGCAAGAATAAGAAGAAGAAAAAGAAGCCTGCCAAGAAGGTAGAGGAAGAAGAGGAAGGTGAAAGCAGCGAGGAAGAATGATCTCCTGCAAAAATGGAAGCGCTTGAGGGTATCAAAGCCGCCATATGTTGCTAGCCCAGCCATGCTTGCCGCAGATATGGTGTTCCTCTACTTTTTTGCAGAGGCATTTGGGTTGGTAGCCAGTGGTGATCTAGCGTAGTCATTCTGAGCTCACTAGGCTCCAAGCCCCAGCTCGTAACATAGTTATTCGGTGACTTTAATGGGCTAAAACAATGACTAGAATCTTCTACCTCAAAAAACGGCTCCCTTTGATAGTGAATTTGACAGGCCCTTTGAGGAGCAGACTATTCAGGGGCTTTCCCCAAGTCATCGTATCTTCAATACCTTGAGCTAGACAAGATTGTCTAGTAGCACTATATCTCTTCACTTATGAACGCACTCAGCTAATCCTGAGTTCAATGCTCTCCTCACCCAATGATTCGTGAATATTGGGAATGTCTGGAATCGGCAGTCATCTGCCTCTGCCTCTGCATCTGGGGCTCATGAACAAATTTGCATGACTTCGAATAGAACTTCACCTCTTGAGTCTTTTAAAATAATTCCGAAGGAGATTGACTAAGAGCCAACTACAAATTGTCCTAAAACTTCTTCATCATGGTATTTGGTCGTGGAAGGGTACAAAACTAGGGGATGGAGGCTTCCGAAAGTTCGCCGCAAGCTCGCTTCCAACACTCTTAATCTCCCAGCTCGTCTTTCATACATACCTACCATCAAACCCGCAAATAACGCGACAATACCGACTCACAGTACCAATTTACAAGTCAGAATCGTCGGTGAAACGCGTTGTAAGCAGAAATTGGAGGTGGACCACGAAGAACTGGCTAACAAGTTGTACAGCGCTCAAGCGGACGCCCGCGAAATGCCTTCAATGCGGCCGACCCGCAAGTCCAGTCGAACCTCGAGTCCTTTCGTGCGAACCTCGAACATTTCACCCGCTCCTGCATTTGATGTCAAGAAAGAGAAGGCGCAAACTTCATTAGACGGCTGGATTGAGCCGCCGCTCAAAAACCCCACTCCGAGTTTCGAAGATCACGGATTCGCACGGCACGGGGTGCTCGAGAACATGGCGCCATTAGGCATTCCTCCAAGTGCAAAGCTGAAGGCGAGATTACGAGGTGACACGCATAGGCGCTCGATGCTTAGCAAGAATGAGGCTATGTCAGCTGGAGAGGAGGCACTTTCAACTCCTGAGATGACGCCTATCGCAGACCCAGAGGTATCGGAGGGGCAGAAGCCTGAGGAAGCGCTACCACCATCACTAGCGATTCAGTACGAGAATGAGGATGACGAATATGTCCCCAACGGAGTGAGAAGTGCGTCAAGGTCAGCAAAATCTGCGGTGAAAAACGGGGTGGCAACTGTCACACCTGTGCGTGATGCTAGCGGGCAGGGCACTCCGAGCTCCAAGACTTCCATCACCCGGCAAAGATTACAAATTGTAATTAACGACGCCGTGAAGAGAGCGCAAGTCGAGGACAGACCGATGGTTGGTGAGGCTTTGAAGCAACTGTACGAAGACAGTTTTCATAAGCAGAACCTTGCGGATCTACTAGACGCCATCATGCACGGACGCCAGACATCAGAGCAGCTATCTGAATTTCGGGTTTACATCAAGCGGGCCAAGAAGCAGGCGAAAGCTCAGGAAAGAAGATCTTTGGACAGGAGAGCTGGCATTCATGACCATTCACCGAGTTCTACCGCCAAGCGTCGCCATTCACTTACTCCGTCAAAATCAGCGAACACGATAGCGACGATACCAACAATACCGACAACACCGGCCCCCGGCCTTTCCATTTTGTCTTCTGAGTCAAATCCTCTGTCACATCCTCCGCTTCTTCCTCCCAACGTCATTCATACATCTCGTTCTACTCGTTCAAGAACACCACGAAAGCAGTCAGCACCGAACGGCGAACTTACACCACAGCTCAGTGGTATGGCCTCATCCCCTCGCGATTCATTACGATCCGGCAGTGCAATTGTCGATTCCGACTCCGAACTTAGTGAAGTCAACGAAGATATCGTCCAAAGCGTTCCTCCAGAATTGTTACCGTTGAACGGAACTGCCTCAACAATAGGACCTAAAGCAGTCAAATCAAAGAACGCCGCGCAGTCTCATTCCGGACCAGCGCGTGGTGGTAAGAAATCAAAGTCGGCTTCCGCAAAGCAGTCAGCGCCAGCTTCTGGCAAGCGAAGCGCCGATGAAGCTGGCATGGATGAAGAGGAAGCAGCTGCGATTCAGGTAAAGCGACAGAAGATGCTTCAGACCTTTCCTGACTTCAGTCCTGAGATTTCCGACATGCGTTCACAAGACGATGAATCTTATATTTCCAACGGCCCGTTGACATTCTCGGCCCAGTTGCCACCGCAGGGAAATCCTCGCCGTTCAGGACGCTCGCGCAACGGCGCTTCTCAAGGTCCAGTTGCCGCAGATGACGGTGGTTTGGAGACACCGGGTCTTGCTGCGTCTACCTCTGCTTCGGCCGCAACTACACGTCTAACGACGCCGCTCCTCACTGAACGCCCTGCAAAACGTCAAAGGAGGGCTGGGAAGGCAAAAACTAAACACTCGTAAGTACCTTTCTTGTCTGCCATCACATGCCACTCTCACGCCTTCTCGGAGCTCTCATACACAAGCGATATCTCGCCAATGTGTCAGGCTTGGCTGTGATCTCTTGCTGGTATCTTTCCCAGCCACCTCGTTATTCACGTAGGGAGACTGTTCGAGCAGTTTCGAAAGTCACTTCAGTCAGCTGACCAGGTTTTCTCTCAATAGGCCGGTTAAGAATCGTAACGGTCCTGTCGCAGGTGTTGCCCGCCCGGGTGGCGGATTGGGCACCCCGATCGGGAATGATGACAGCGAAGTGGTAGGTCGCACTCAAAATTCCCGCTGCCCCAACTAAACCGTTCTTTTGTCTCTCTGCGCTTCATCATCCCACCATCTCCTTTCATTAGTCACCATGCTTCTCACAAGCCACTTTTCTCCCGCGCTCTTTTCTTCCTCAATTCATCGATTTTTATCATCGAATTCGCTAATCCTGGCTAAGCAATCTCCTCCTGATGGTAATGACGACGACTGCGCTGCATGTGGTGGTAGTGGATTTCTCATCTGCTGCGATAGTTGTAGTCGATCTTTTCACTTCACCTGTTGCGACCCTCCGCTTGATAAAGACGAAGACCCCGACGTCTTCAACTGCCATGTATGTTTGGCTAGAATGGCTCCTCTTGACCAGCCTCCGCCTCCGCCTAGGCCTGGTGAAAAGGAGCCAGGAGTGCCAAAGAAGCCTATATTCCCTGATCTGTTCAAAGCAATCAATAATCGAAATGTGACTGCCTTCGTTCTTCCTAATGACATCCGAGCACGTTTTGAAGGTTATACTGCGGGCGACGAGGGCGAGTACGAGGAGGTGACCCAGCAGTTTGACCTGTAAGTCTTTTGTTTCTATCTCTGTATCCTGCCAATTCTAACACCCAGCAGCAAGAAAGTCAATGGATATGCTATAAGGCCTGATTACCTTCGACTGAGAGATCCATCCAACAAGGTGATCTTGTGTTGTCAATGCGGCAAATCGGCAGCCGACAAGCGGGCACTTGTCCAATGTGACTATTGTCAAGAGTACTGGCATCTCGATTGTTGCGACCCACCTTTGGCCGTTCCGCCTAAGGTCAGCGAGGATTCAACGACCCGGACTGCTTGGAGGTGCAAACGTCACATCCATCATGATCTGGCTAGTCTCCCGATCGCGCCAGCCCGAAGCTACAGGAGTCGCAAGCCAAAGGACTCGACTATCGTCGAGCCTGCCTTTTCACGTGGTGTGCGCAACAACGGCATCATTGAAGTTTCCGATGAATTTAGCGAGGAAGAGGAAGAAGATATCTTCGATAAGTGGAAGAAGAGGTCCCCGGAAGACGGTATTACTTACCGCTTGCCACCAAAAGGCATCGTCCTCGATTTCATCGACAGAGTCAAACAGTAAGTGGTTTTCATATTCACCTAAGACATATTTCCGAATCATGAATGCTGATATGCTCGTTAGGTCACGCATCAACAAGCGCCCGAGAAAAGCCAGCCATCATGTCTGTCGGTCTAACAATTTGGCTCTCTCTCGCCTCGTAGATCGACCCATCGTAGAGCAGCAGGCTGCTCTTAACTTGGCGCAGTTCGCCCAGAAAGAAAAGGATATCGGTTTGGGTGCAGACAACGTCGAAGCGCTTGTCCTTGGTCTTACCGTAAGTTGCTCAGTGTTCTTCCTCGTCAACGTAACATCAGCATTGACAAAATGATGCCATTCAGGCGGAAGCTTCGGGTGATGTGGTCGCAGCAATAACCCAAGACGAGAGAGCAGTATTGAATGCAGGCTCTTCGGTTCATCCGGTCCCCCCCAATAGCACTCCTTCCGAAGAAGAGAAGGATCAGCTCCTGAAGCTTCGAGCACTTATTGATCGACGATTGCAATGCGATTCATCCAGCACCTGAGAAACCCTGTCTTCGTCAAATTCCATTCATCCAGTGCCCTTAATTTTTTGGGCTAGGTTTCATGTGGCAGTATGCGCGTCTCTCTATTTTGCCGGCTGGCGCTGAGTATAATGAATTTGGTTGGGCCAGACTCTGCTTCCTCGGTTGCACTTACTTTTCCACCACCACCCACTCATAAACCTCTCCCTGGTTCTATCCTTGCGTCTTCCAAAGACATGGGTCTTGCCACCTTACGAAGCGTCTCCGCACCACCTGCTACTCAAGGCTCGAGCCGGTCGGGCTTCTCACTACGACTTATTGCGATATCGACTTGCTTAAACTTCCCTTTCCACGTCATCAACTTGTTTCCATCCCAAAATCATTGCATTATTCCAAAGCCGCGTTCATGAGCTCTCATGATCCTGTCCCTTAACCTGTTGAGGTGCAACGCCAAGCTGGCTCGTGCATGAACACCGGTATCAGATGTACAGTTCTCATCACAGAGGTTCGAATAAGGGCCTCCTATTGGCTAACCCTTATCGATATCGCTGCGCCAGAATCAACTGGTTAAGGGATATCGATGGGTCACGTAACAACATTTAATTCCTTAGCGGCGACGAGCATAGCGTGGTTTGTATTGGCGCTTACTCTCTGGCACTTTTGGCGTACATTTTTCTAGTCTACTTTTCCTGACTACTACCTTTTGGGAGCGATGGCGTACGGCTTTGGGACATTGTGGATCGGTCCCAAAAAAACTTCACTACTGCTACCTTTACTGCGAATACTGCCACTGCATGCTTGTATTTCTAGACCAAATAGAGAGGGGAATGGAGGTGATTCGTTGAATGAGAAGTCGATTTAAACTGCGATACGTTGACCTGAATAAGGGAGATGCTGTTTTGAACTAGCTTGGCTCATGTGAGACGCACGTCTTTGATGAAAAAGCCGTAGCGGTGAGAGGCAAGGCCACGAATTCTCGCCAGGTGGTGGGAATCTTGACGTCGCCAGCTCTTGAGAAAATCTCCGCATACGAAGTAAATAGGGGCTTGATAAAGCTCATTGATACACCAGCCATGTCACTGTCCCTTAGTAAAAAAGTTTTTCTATTTTATGAGGTCTTAGCATGAGCGTAGATCATCGCTAGAAGGGCACGTCACAGCCGGGCAGGCATCGGTCCTGGTTGGGTTGGGAAGACCTGCGAGTTTCGGGGGTATGCAAATGCAATGCAGCAAACTTAAATGTTGCGGACGGAATCACAGAGCGGATGCAGAACCAGGAGATTGCTGGGTGTTTGAACGACTAAAGAAGCCATCTATTCTGTTCGTCCCAGATAATGAAAATCCAAGCCATTCTAATAAGGTGGCAAATCAGGCAACTCTATCTTTTGCTACGCTAGGCACATGAAATGGAAATTCTACATGCTAATGGTTGAAGTCTTGGGCGCCACTCATCCTGCTGTGTCACCTACAGGCCTGAACCAAAAGGAAAGATGGGGAAATGGCTGATGCTAATCAAGGTGCACAGCGGCCAAAGTAACGTGGATACAGGCAGCAATCTCTGACGGTATGCTGCTTGCATAGCCAAGCCAGGAATCGCTCTAGGCCGAGACCGTAACCGCCATGTGGGGAGCTGCCGTACCTGAAACGGGAAGTTAGTATGGTAGAGGATAGTTTATTGGATGGGAAAATTGGACACTTACTTCCTCTGATCCGTGTACCAGTAGTATGCAGCCGGGTCAATCTTTTCTCTTTCGAAGGCTGCCATCAGCTCATCGTAGTCGTACATCCTCATGGAACCACCAACAATTTCTCCAACACCTGGTACGAGACAATCCACGCTCTCCGTAACCAGTGGCTCGTCCTTATCCTTCTGCATGTAGAAAGCCTTGATAGACTGTGGAAAATGGCTAAGCAACAGGGGGCGGTTTATAATATCGGTCATTCGCCTTTCGGCGGCTTCGGCGATATCGTCACCGAATTTATGTTCCTCTCCGTCTTCGTTGAGAATGCCGTGCTCGGCAAGCCATTTGATTGCTTCCGAGTACTTCATGCGCTTGAATGGTCTATCTGGCATCGTGAATTCGGGATTGAGCTCCATGACGTGTTTGGCAATAGTTGGGTCGGACATTGTGATCTCCAAAACTCGACAAATTACAAGTTCAAGGTGATCGAGCAGATCGTCGAATGTAATGAAGTCAAGTTCCGCCTCTATATGTGTGTATTCTGCGAGATGGCGGCGCGTCAAGGAACGTTCGGCACGGAAGGACTTGTCAATGCAGTACACATCACCCATAGATGGCAAACACGTCTCAAGGTAGAGTTGTGACGATTGTGTAAGGAAGGCCTTCTCGTTGTAATAGTCGAACTTGAACAGTGTCGCTCCACCTTCAACTTGTGTTTGAACAAGAGCTGGAGGGCTAACCTTGCGCATTCGCAGCTCCCTATAAACTTGGTTGAAGGCAAACTCGACAGTGTCTCGAACAATCATTACTTTGGAGGCGGTCTCTCCACGCAGAGTGAGATGCCGTAAGTCGAGAAGTGTCGCGTGCTCAGTATCCTTGGATACCCTGTTGGTGATGGCATCGTCTCCACCTGCTGCTCTCCATCCTTTGTGAACCTTGAAGTAGTCGGCATGAAGTTCGCGATCGTTGGGTGCATGTGCTCCTGGCGGAACCTCCCTCAATTCGCCGCAGATTTCCATGCTTGTTTCGCGAGTCAAGGTTAGGGCATCATAGGTCTTTGCTAGCGGTCCTGTGAAGATGACCTGTATGAGCCCATATCCATCGCGTAATGTGACGAACATGACCTCCTTCTGTCTCCTCTCCCTGTGTACTCTTCCAAAGACCCGTACTCTTGTTCCCCGGACGTCGGTGCCATTTCCAAGCTTGACTTTCTTAGGATCCGTCACGTCCAGCCTAATTCTTTCTGCTTTTGGTAAGCTCATATCCTCCTCGATTACAATTTTCTTGGCTTCCTCAAGGATCTTTTTCCGGTCCACCTCTTCTTTTGTGCGCCGCGCGACTAGCTCTTGCTCTCTAGCTGCCTTCTTTTGCTGTTGTTGGGCATAGTTTTTTGCTTTCTTCAGAGCAGCCTTGGCTGCAGGTTTCCATTCTAGCTTTGCAGAGGAACCTGAGCCTTCAGGGACTGTTCCAGTAGTGGATTTGCGGGTCAAAAATTGGTGGGAGTCGCCATGCTGAAGTACAGCAAAACCGAGAGATTTGTAGGGGGAGGATTCAGTGCCCGCCTGGGACGCGATATCCTCACCAACGTCTTCGTCGATATAGTATGTTTGTTCGGCCATTTTGGGAGGAATTTGATTGGAACAAAAGCTAGGCGTGCTTTGGAGTATATATCGAAAGGTGGGAGTCATTCGTGGTGGGGTGGTAGATCTTATCTAATCTGTCTGTGACTCTGCCCCTCAGCCTCCCGTATCAGGAGCGCATTCATTTGACTTGCGTACTCATAAGTCCTAGGAAAACCCAATTAATGGGCCTATTGCTAAATATCGCCCATAAACACTATTTATTAACGGTAAAACCAATTTGCAAAATGCCATATTTTTGAGCATCTCCGCCACATACTTGGCCCTGCCACTCAAAGCCATCCAAAGACATTAATAGAGCACAGCCTTGTTAGTAATGTCTGTATCTTCAGAGTGGACTCAAGCGGCTCTCGAGGCGTGCCCAAACCGGGCCTTGAAGCAAATATACGACTTGTTAAGATGACGCTGAAAAATACCCTCGGAAGCCACCGCAAGAAATTCCGCGAAGCTGACAAGCCGCCTTGGAAGTCATTGTAGCGATTTTCAAGGGAACGACAACGCAGTGGTAAAAGTATAGTATATAATACTCTGCATTAGAATTATTCTTCGAGAAAGCCACGCACCCCTGAATTTCCTGGACTATCATTTCTAAACCCCTCATCTACCAATTTAACATGGCAGATCCGAGTCTTTACACATACACTTCACCTTTGAAGGGTTATGAGAATCTGCCTCCTCTTCCAAAGTGAGTAAGAACTTGTCTAGATTGCTTCTGCTTTTCCAATATGAAAACGTCTGCGCCTCCCCTTTTTTTGAAAATTCTATGAACGTCAATATATATTGGAAAACCATGCGACTTCAGATTAGGCCTTATTTGGTCATATTCAAGCTTCATTCAAACGGCTACTATTACGTCATGTATAATATTACCTTTGATAGCCTAGGGTGCTAAAACGGAATATCGCATAGTGAGAGAGCTCCGGATGGCAAATCATACGTCAATCCTCCAGCCGAGAAGAAAAGTCCCCAGTATACATCTTTCCCTTCTCCGATCACCAATGGAGAACGTGGAGGTTTCGATATACACATATATTTCCTGCAAACAGACCCGGACCAGCTCAAGTTCGCTACCGAGTTATGGGAACGCGTCCGACGAGAATGTTTGCTCTCCCATTGTCTCGATACTTTCCACTATTGATATTCCAGGAGGCTAATTGTGAACACTAATACCAGTTCCCGAGCTACGAATCTACCAAGTCTGGGATAAGCCAATTGGACCGCATCCGATGGGTATGTTCGAAGTGAATGTCTTCACACCCGGTACGAGATACTTCAATGCCGTTACTCATATATGATATTATCCGCTTACATATTTTAGAACAATTTGGCGCTTTTGTTCCATGGCTCGTCATAAACCGTGGACCTCTTTCCGCACTCATCCATCCTAATACAGGAGAGGATGAGCGTGATCATACACAACGAGCTACGTGGATGGGCCAACCACTTCCTTTGAATCTAGGCCTTTTTAAGAAAATGGCACAGTTAAAGATGAAGCAGGAGTCTACCACAGTGGCTGCTTCGAACTAGATCTCATGAGTGGTAGGCGAGGAGTTGAGCGCTTGCAAAAACGGACAGATGTTTCACTATCTCCGCCCGGTTCTTTTCGGTCCAGCTTATCTGCTTACCGTGTAACCTAAATTCTTGAGAGAAGAAGATGATCAGTGGAGTTAACTTATAATGTTATTCGTTTATGATTTGAATCATAGTGGCGCGCCTCGTCATAGCGATTTGGCTCTCTGCAATCTCCTCGAATGCCCCACCTTGGTACATTATGTCGCCCGAAAGAGCTATCATTGGACAGGTTATCCCGAGCGACCTGACTTTCGGCGATACACTGGCGGTTTGTTTTGGGCATTCGCCACTACAATCGCCCACAGTAGAGGCAATTTAACGAGAGCAACGTGATCTTGTCCTTCTGCCGCCTTCAACCCTTCCTCTCGCTATCACCAGCCTTTCTTTTCTTTGCCTTATCCTTCTTTCTCTTACTCCTATCCCTCTTCTTCAAAGCCGACATTCCAGCCTTGCAAAGCTCCGCATACCGCACGTAGAAGCCATCCAGCGCATCGGGCTGCACAATAGTCGAAAGCTTGACCTTTTTCTCGACCTTTCGGCTGCCGCCCACTTTCTTGACCGATTTGCTATTCGTTGCTCTGATGATGACTGGGAGAGGGTTTTCCGGGTGAGTGTCCCAGAGAGGATCGTTAACGCTTTTGGTGGGTGTAGAGGCAGCAGAGTCGAGGGAGAACTGTAGGCGTTTCTGCGTCAGGAAGATTGAGCCGTGTAATTTTGTTCGGTTAGAATCGAAGAGTTCGGAGAGTTTGGTGAAGAACTATTCATCAGGGTTAGTTGAGCTGTAATTAATTGATAGATGTAAGACAATACCTCTTCGTTGCTTAGGTGTTCTTTAGCCATGGTGAGTATACTCTGTAAAGGAGCCTTGTCGTTCCTAATTAGTTGCTTCAAAGGGTTCTTGTGCCTTTTATAAGAGTTAGGTGGAAATTCAGGTGAGTGGCGTGGGCGAAGTAGAGTGGGATTGCGGGGATCAAACGCACCTCCGGAATCTGTGCTAAATAATTTCTCGAGAATGACCCCGTGGAATTCACAATGCGTAACCAACATTTTAACGGCCCCAAATTGCCCAAAGAACTTCTGGGCCAACTCGGAAGTACGTTCATTCATTCCAATAGTCCTAATATGATTCTGATCAAATCTAGGCGAGGTACTTCGCGGTCGTGGCGGTCGAGGACGTAATGCGCCGTCCGGTAGAAAAGAGCGTCGCAAGGCGGAAAGGGCACAGAAAAGGGTACAGAAAAAGACACAGCGGAAGCTAGGAGGCTTAAAGAACGGGCAAGCGCAGCATATCGCCGAATCGGATACCGGGGAAGATGAGGAGCAGGAGAGCTTCTCTCCACCATCAAAGGTTCCAGTAGAGAAGGATTCAGCACCCAAACCTTTGAAGTCTATTTTGAAGCGCACAACCCAAGAGAATAATGTTCGACCATTAGACCAAACTACCCACTCTCACAATCTTCCGTCTCGAGTATCTCGCGCAGTCAAAAATAAATTGGCAGAGGACAATGCGGAAATCGCGGCGTTAGAAAAGAAGCTGGGCTTGAAGAAGAAGAGGAAGTCAACAAATTCTGAGGACGATAGATTGGATGATTTACTGGGTGACCTGGATAGTGGTAATGAGTCGTCTGAAGGGAATCATTCCAAGCGGAAGAGACCTGTAGACGATGAATGGCTCGCAAGAAAACGGCAAAAGGCTCTAGGGAATGCAGCGGAGACTACTGAATTGAGTGATAGTGAATCTGCATTGGAAGATGGATCTGACTTGGAAGACGCTGAAGTTGAATCCAAGGATGGTCTCGAGGATATGGACGATGAGCCAATGGAAGAGTTCGATGATCTTGAATCCGAAGAGCCAGAAGATCCAGTTAAGCCCCGAGTTCGAGAAAATCCGTACGTTGCGCCTGTATCATCCAGTTCGCTACCAATAGCCAAGTATATACCGCCATCTCTTCGTGCACCACCTTCATCTGACGAGGAGTCTCTATTACGGCTACGCAGACTGATTCAGGGTTTGCTCAATCGACTTTCGGAAGCAAACCTTTTATCAATCTTAAGTGATGTGGAGCAGCTCTATCAAACAAACCCTCGAGGATACGTTAGCTCAACATTGATAGACTTGCTCCTTGGGCTACTATCAGACGAGACAAGCTTGATGGATACATTCCTTATTCTACACGCTGGTTTCATTACGGCAACCTATAGGGTTATTGGAACCGATTTCGGGGCACAAATGGTGGAACGAATCGTTTCTGAATTTGATCGAAACTATGAAAATGAACAGGTTACAAGATCAGGCAGCAAGCGAGCATCAAATCTCATGTCCTTAGTTGCAGAATTATATAACTTTCAAGTAATTGGGAGCAACCTAATCTTCGATTATATCCAAGTATTTCTGGGGGAGCTCTCTGATCTAAATACTGAGCTGCTTCTCAGGATAACCAAAAGTACGCCCCCTTTGACCTATTGTGCGTTACCGTACTGACTAAATTACAGTCTCTGGCTCTCAACTTCGTCAAGATGACCCTTCTTCTCTGAAGGATATCGTCATACTTCTCCAAAAGTCTGTTACAAAGATTGGAGAGAGCAATCTCCCTGTTCGCACAAAGTTCATGATTGAAAGTATCAGCAATCTTAAGAATAATCGGGTGAAAACCGGGGTCAATGCTTCGGCTATAGTTTCTGAGCACACAATTCGCATGAAGAAAACCTTGGGATCGCTAAACACCAGATCGATCAAGGCAAGTGAGCCTTTGCGAATAGGCCTGAGCGATATCAGAGATACCGAAAAGAAAGGAAAGTGGTGGCTAGTTGGCGCAAGCTGGAGGAATGATGGCGTGCAGCAAGAATTGCACAACTCTAAAGATCTTGAAAGAACATCTCCGGCAGCTGTTTCTTCTGAATCTCTGGAGGGTACCACCGACCTTTTGCAGCTGGCCAAGGAACAGCGCATGAACACCGATATTCGACGTGCAATTTTCATTACCATAATGTCTGCCACAGACTATAAAGACGCCCATCTTCGGTTGTTGAAGCTCAAGCTGAAGAGAGCTCAGGAGCTCGAGATACCACGAGTACTGATACGCTGTGCTAGCTGCGAGCAGAGCTACAATCCATACTACACTCTGATAGCTCGAAAACTCTGCTCAGAGCGGAAGCTGAAAATGGCGTTCCAATTTTCTCTATGGGACATATTCAAGCGGCTTGGCGAGAAGAATGACGACGATGATATCTCAGACGAAGAAGAAGACGGGGAAGAGGGATTGTCAGCAAGAAAATTCGTTAACTTAGGGAGAATGTTTGGAAGTCTAATAGCAAATGGAGGCCTTTCCGTCACCTGTTTGAAGGTAAGCACTCCTATTTTCATTATTCGATTCAGTTTCGCTGACCTCGCCAAGACTCTCAACTTTGCATATCTTCAGCCCAAAACGAAGACCTTTGTGGAGATCCTCCTTATTACAGTAATTCTACAATCTCAAAAATGGTCGTCTGGAAGCAGAGACGAGAAATCACTGTTGAATATCTTTAGGATCGTCGGAGAAGCCCCCCAGATGGCCCGGGGACTTCAATATTTCATTAAAAAGGTCGTGAGTAAAGCTGATATTGCAGGGGGTAAATCGGAGAGGGATACTGTTCGATGGGCTAGTAGCAAGGTTGTGGAATCATTGACGAACCTTGCCACTGCAGAGCTGGTGGAATGATTAGGCGCATTTAAGACGGCCTCGTTCACCATTGCTTGTATAAATATAATAGAATAGAGCCCACTGGAATTAGAAACGATCCGTAATATAATTGCGTGGTTAAAATATTTTGCTTGGTCTCATGTGGCAACTCGGTCGAAGCCACCGCCACTTTGCCGCTTTGGCCGGCACTCCGAGTCTTCTGCCGTAAGATCCCCGGGAAGCTCAACGGTCTCCATCAATTGACACTTCTTTTTCGCTCTGCCGTGCAAACCACGGTCTCCTTGCTCTTTAGGTTGACCTCACCTCCCCTTCACGATGTTTCGAACCGTCGTTCCCAAGACCGCCCTCAGGGCGCTGTTTCGACCCGTCGGTGGAGCCCAAAACAGCTTTCGTCCTTCAGCATTTTACATGATAGATAGGTCAAGACGGGGGTATGCTTCAGAAGCTGGTAAGGCGCTTTGTCCGGTAACTCGCTTGATGAATATATGCTGATTGGAGCGTAGAGGAAAAGGACCTTGTAATCATTGGCGGAGGCGTTGCGGGATATGTTGCGGCTATCAAGGCAGGCCAGGCTGGTCTAAAGGTAGGTTATGCTTATTGAATAGTCAGTGGGAATCTGCTGATGTTTTACCCCTCCGGTTAGGTTGCATGTATAGAGAAGCGCGGCGCTCTGGGAGGAACATGTCTCAACGTCGGCTGTATCCCGTCAAAGTCTCTTTTGAACAACTCGCACCTATACCACCAGATTCTCCATGACACCAAGAATCGCGGTATCGAAGTCGGTGATGTGAAACTCAACCTGACGCAGATGATGAAGGCAAAAGAGACCTCCGTATCAGGCTTGACAAAAGGCATCGAATTCTTGTTCAAGAAAAATGGTGTTGAATATATCAAGGGCACTGGTGCATTTGCGGACGAGCATACAGTTCAGATCAATCTTCTCGATGGCGGCGAGACATCTGTTCGGGGGAAAAATATTATCATCGCTACTGGTAGTGAAGCAACACCCTTTCCCGGCTTGACCATCGATGAGGAGAAGGTCATCACAAGCACAGGCGCTATTGCACTGCAGAAAGTCCCTAAGAAGATGGTTGTTATCGGAGGTGGTATCATTGGCCTGGAGATGGTGAGCAAATTAAGTGCTTCTTGGAAAAATTGATTGTTAATACTGAATTCAGGGTTCCGTATGGTCTAGGCTTGGTGCCGAAGTTACTGTTGTCGAATTCCTGGGACAGATTGGAGGGCCTGGCATGGATGCCGAGATCTCGAAGATGACCCAGAAGCTTCTTGGCAAGCAAGGCATGAAATTCAAGCTTAACACAAAGGTCACAAAAGGTGATGATAGCGGCGAAACCATCAAGATCAATGTTGAGGCTGCGAAAGGAGGTAAAGAGGAGTTGGTATGTCCTTCCACACTAAAATCTACTTTTCCTTTCACTCACAGGAGATACTAGCTTGATGCCGATGTTGTTCTTGTAGCTATTGGAAGGAGACCTTACACCGCCGGCCTAGGGGTCGAGAACATTGGCCTGGAAACCGATGAAAAGGGCCGCCTTGTTATTGATCAAGAATACCGCACAAAACTTCCCCACATCCGTGTAATTGGTGATTGCACTTTCGGGCCCATGTTGGCGCACAAGGCAGAAGAGGAGGCTGTCGCTGCTGTTGAGTTCCTTACCAAGGGCTATGGTCATGTTAACTACGGCGCTATCCCATCAGTCATGTATACGCATCCTGAAGTAGCTTGGGTGGGTCAAAATGAGCAGGAGGTCAAGGCCGCTGGTATCAAGTACAAAGTCGGCACATTTCCGTTCTCAGCCAATTCAAGAGCCAAGACGAATCTGGATACGGAGGGTATTGTCAAATTCATCTCCGATGCCGAAACAGACCGGATATTGGGCATTCACATCGTTGGCCCGAATGCCGGAGAAATGATTGCTGAGGGAACACTCGCCTTAGAATATGGCGCGAGCTGCGAAGGTACGTGTGATCTCAAATCCTGCGCAATATGTGGCTAATGCTGAACTCAATCTAGATGTTGCTCGAACCTCACACGCCCACCCAACTTTGAGGTACGTAGGAGTGCTAGTTGGTGAGCTTTCACATACTAACTATAAGCAGCGAGGCCTTCAAGGAGGCAGCTATGGCAACGTATGACAAGGCGATTCATTATTAGCGAATTCAGGACCGGATATGAGGTTTTCTTCAGCATAGGCGTGTCTTTTAACTTGAGCTCCAGAGCCGGAGTTTGTGAATATTATCTGTAAAATAGACGATCTTCGGTACTGCAGAAAATTGAAGGGTTGGATTTTGGCATAGCATGAACCTGATAGCGGTGTCAGTCGGCAGAAAGTGCTTTTAACGTTACGTCTTGGCGCGACTTTGAGCTTGGGACATCGCGTCGTACATCGCGACTCTCATCCTGACCACCAAACATGTCGACCAGCAATTCTGACCTTAACGAGCGCTGCACCGCTCTACGTCAAGAGCTAAAGCTTTGGGAAAAGCAATTTGCTGCTGATCACGAAGGTCGCAAAGCCGGGCGAGAAGATATTAAAGCCAATGCTGCCATTTGTAAGAGACATGGTCTGCCCTTGCCTGCGTTATACCCAGCTTACCGAGTTCAGCGCAAAAGTACAAAGAATACAATAAGATTCGCGACATTATTTCCGACAAATCAGGCCCACAAACACCTTCGAAAGCTCCTGGGAAGCGAAAAAGTGTTGAGGAAATATTGCGAACCCCGTCTAAACGTCCCACTAGCCCCTCGAGGACACCGAAAAAGCAGCTCGTTGAGGCAAATGCTCATCCGAATGCTCCAACATACTCCTCCAAGCTCCTCACTCCGGCCCGTGTACCCTCTATCATTGGCCCGACTCCACAAAAGGATGGGCTTGTCCTGGGACTTTTTGATCTATTATCTTCGGAGACACCCAGCAAAGCGCAGAGGACAGTGCTTGGAGATATAATACCAAATGTACTACAAACTCCGAGTAAGGATCATGGAAGGTCCGAAGACGAATTCTCAATGGAAGGGCGGGGTGGGCGGAGCAGAACGCCGTTGTCTACCGGGAAGAGATATTTGCTGGACAAATTTGCCACACCCCAGAAGAGGAAGCGAGATAATGAAGACACGCCTTCCTCGGCATTAAAATACCTTTCGACACCAATGTTTTTACGACGAGATACACATTCGCTAGACATGATTGCAGAAGAAGATGAGACGACTCCAAGACCGGCACCTTGGAAAAGGCGGGGCCTTGGAAGGAGCTTGAGTAGCATGATTCAGAGTCTTAGAAGGCAAGAAGAAGAAAAGCTGGACGAAGAGTTGGAGATTATGCGGGAGATGGAGATGGAGGCTGCGGGAATTTCGCTGCCTAAAAAAACCAAATTACCGGATATTTTGGTGGAGGACAGTCAAGCTCCAATGAGACTAGGACCTGACGGATATGATGGGTCTGGTCAGGAAGATTCTCGGGGTACTGACGCACAGCAAGAGGGTTTGGATCAGAATGGGAAACCTCGCAAAGTATGGAAGAAACGAGGCCAGAAAAGACAGACAAAACGCATCATAAGTAGGTGTTTTGATATCTCGGCATCCATTAATTTATCTAACATTATGAACAGTGCGTCCTGTCACCACTAAGCCGAAGCCGCAATCTGAAGCGCAGTCTTTAGACCATGATTCAGATGAATCTGACGGGATTGAAGAGACGCAGGGGAACAAAGACGCTCAAGATGTCGAGGGTGGAAGTTGCGAAATTTTGGATGAACCAACAGAAGATGAATGTGCTTCTGATTACAGCGACGACTCCCATACGCCTAAAAAGCGAAAAATTCAGCCAAAGAAAAAAGCGGAAACACACGCGAAGCAGGTCAAAGATCTCGCTGCCACCAAAGATGAAGGAACTGTGAAAAAGGCTGTTTGTAAAGTAAGTGCTTCGGCACACGCAAATTACCGGAGGCTCAAAATCAAGAGCAAGAATTCAAAGGGCCAAGGGAAAGGCCGCTTTGGACGTAGGAGGTAGATCAATGCATGAATCTATTTTCGACAACAGTGCAGTGGCCATTAGCTCAAGTGAAATCATGGAGAGTTAGTTGATCGAGATTGTCCAAACTAGGACTTGATGGCTTCTAAGGACTTTCTCTTATTTCGGTTTAATCTGGAAACGTGATACCATACTGATACCCATGTCCCTACGGTAACCCTTAGGTTTCAGGTACCACAACCTAGATATGTTGTGTACAACCCGCGATGATTCTCACTCGTCAGCTACGATAGCTAAGCATTTTTATGATGTGTTCTCTCGTCGTGTCCAGCGAATCTACTCTTCGCCCAACGGAAATGTCTGGATGCCTTGTAATGGTCTTCCTTAAATCCTACCTATAGTTTGTAAGAGAGCAAAGGAGGAGGTCGTGTATATTTTTTAAAGGATTGGATTTAAGTGTCGCAAATCCAAATCTTGCTCATCCAGCTTCGCGGGTGCCACCAGGTCATCTGCCTCGTCGACATGGCCGCAGCCAGCTGGCGCCTAGGCAGCCCGAATAAGAAAAACACGCCAGCATAAGATAAATTGGAATGACCCTCTTGAACTTTGGAACTGGCATAATGAACATGGCGTTTATTCGACATAGAATCTTTGAAGGTTGCGGTCCTTCGTGGAAGGCCCCGGTAAATTTCTTTACTAAGCAGCCGCCCATCATTATTACAGCTGGACCTCGACCACCGCAGCGTACCTCATCATCAGTTCCCGCAACACGTCGCTTACAACCCGCAGCTCCTGCAAATCCACCTAAAGACACTCAGAAAACTAAATCACCAGCAGAGATGGCCGAACATGAGCTCCAGGAGCTCCTCAAACAGCTCCACCAATCTCTAAAATCGCACAAGTACCAGGCCCCAACATCATTACTCTCCCGCGCTAAGGTCGCTCTCCTACACATGAATGCTCTCATACCATCTTCGAGCACACCCCGACAACATCTTCTGCTTGCCCGGGAAACACTGGAGCTCGGCGCTCTAATCTCCATCCGTCTAAAAGACCCAACATCTTTTACACGCTATTTCCAGCAGCTACAGCCCTTCTATTCGCTTCCAGAGTCGCAGCTACCCAAAGATGGCGGGAACGCGAGTAAGATTACGGGATTATATCTACTATTACTGCTGAGTGATGGTGACTATGCTGGGTTCCACACGCTGCTGGAGACGCTCGAGGTAGCGGCAGCCCAGGCCAGAGAACAAGGCCGTGGTGGCAAGGGTCTGGAGGATGACGTTTTCATTCAGTATCCAATACGGCTGGAGCAGGCGCTGATGGAGGGAAGCTATGACCGGGTGTGGGGGGAGACGAAGAGTGAGAGGGTGCCTAGTGAAGAGTTCGGCATGTTTTCAGAGGTCGGTCTTATATTTCCCTTATTACGAGAGTAGTTCCGTCAGCCAGTGTAATACGATCACGGCTATTCACGCCTCCACAGTTAGAGAACTGTTGCTAACCAACCAACATATAGGTCCTTATTGGCACAATCCGAAAAGAAATCGCATCATGCTCTGAAAAAGCTTACCCGTCCATCCCCGTGTCTGATGCCAAGAGCCTTCTCTTTCTCGACAGCGAGGGTAGCGTTGTCAAATTCGCACAAGAGCTAGGCTGGGTAGTCAAGGACAGTCGAATATATTTCCCTCAACAAGCGGAGGAGATGCTTGGACTAGAGAGAGATATCCTGGTCACAAGCGATCAAGTTATCGAGAACACGCTAGGGTATGCTAGAGAGCTGGAAACTATTGTGTAATGACAAGGAAGGAGAATGTTGGAGCTGGAAGACTTCATGTGGCTGGAGCATACTGTAACATATGACCCTGGCTTGGGGATGGCAGAGCGGGCGTTGGATCCGGCTTTCATAGATGGCATAGCTTAGGAGCAATTGGTTGCCCTTCTATGCCTATTTATTACATTATGAAGACCCATATTACATCCTCATCTGCCCAAACTCAGATTCATTATGCCACTAAAGTGTCCTCAGTTCTCGGTGCCCTGGCTGTGCCTTCTTATATGGCTTTAGATACTAAAGCAATTCATATATAGTTCCTTTACATATATTTCGTAAGGACTTCACGTGCTTATACAATTTCCATGGCGGGAAATTAACTAATGGCTCCTGTGGATGCTTTTATCATAGGGGGTGGACTGTCGAAACCAAATCTGAACTGTTTTATTCGTCTCCATACGTCCATACATATGATACAACGTTTTACAGATATATACTTCCATATGCACAATCAGAAGTAGAGATGGCACCTCTGCAACCGCAAAGAGCTCCAAAACTTCAGCCCAATTCCTAACGCCATGCCATGCAATATCAACCAAGAGCTGTCCGGTCCCTATTTCACCTCCTCCAGTCCTCCTATTTCCCCACAGTATACTACCAGGCTCCCTCACGGCACAACTACAATCCCAATACTCGCGGCCTGAGCCACAACGCATTTACACAGAGCCTCCAAACTTATCCCACTCAGCCTCATCTCCGACTGCTTGATCTTCGCAATCTCATAGACATGCTTGAGACTAACCGAGCCCACAGTCCCAAGCGTCGCATTGCCGTTAGTCGGGCTATTCGTGCTAGTCTTGCCCTTCCCGCCCTCGACGTTGTTCAGCGGGCCAGGAACATTGCCCGCACCACGGATCTTGTGCTTCGACGGCATGACACCAGCAGCGGAGAGGAGCAGGGTTGCCGTCGGCGGCGTGCGCAGCTCGAAGTGGAACGAGCGGTCCGGGCGAACGGTGACGCGGGCCGGGATTGGGGTGCCTGCGACGTACTGCGCAGTGCGGGCATTGAATTCCTAGGCAAGAGCAGTGCCTGCGTTAGCTAGGCCCTTTACCGATTGGGGTGTTGTTGGACTGCAGAGGCAGTACGAACTTTACAGAAATCCATGCTCTTGACGCCTTTGCTGCCCAGCGCGGGCCCGACTGGCGGTGAGGGCGATGCTTGCCCTGCGCCGACAATAAGTTTGACGATTTGGTCCTTTGGGAGCGCTCGCTTCGCCATTGTGAGCTGTGGTGCGTTTACAGGTGATATGGAGGACTACTTTCTTAAGATGGGATGCAGACGTTCGGGAGAGCAGAGCCGCACGGAGGATTGACTTTTTCCATCGCGAGAAAGGCAGGAAAGATTAATTACCGATGAGCTTGAGACCACTGATTGCATTATTTTTCTCTGAATTTCTGCTACTTACTTCACGGAGAGCGATCTCGTTATTCTATGTAAAGTTACAGCCGTCATGATTATTGACTGAGACGCCAATATCAACTTTTCCATCAACCCTCTCCGCTTCCATATCAGAGCTGCATGCAGAGCAATCAACATCCGCATTCCAACAGCAAAAAAAGTAATACCACAACCTTGGTCGCAGCCAATACCATGCCTTTTTAGGAATACCCATAAATTCCCCCCTGCGCCTGAAATTTGAGTTGGTATTCCCTCAAATCTGCCCAGTGTCTTAATTCAGCCTCTTCATCTTGCGGCAGATTTGGGTCAGAGTCTTCCGGACTGATCCGCTCAAGCTTACTCAAGATCTCTAGAAATTTAAATAAATAATCCTCGTGCTGAAGAGCCACAGACCCTTTCCGGTTCTTTGGCACGTCCAGAAGAGTTGAAGCGATTTGCCGGATTTTCTGCGTCTATATGTAAATTAGCTCGAGCACAGTAAACATCAAGGGAACAGTAAGAGAGCTTACAAAGCTATCTGCATTTGGCTCCATGTTGACCAAATCAATACTTCCAAGCACAACTAACAAATCTTTAACCACGTTGTCCCGCTCGTTAGCCATATCTTGCTCCAATATGTCATAATCGCCCGCCTGATGTAGCAGGATGGTATCTAATCCTGCTGCGAGGGCACCTGGGGAGCTATGAATCGACCTCTGCGCCTTGAGCTTGTTGTACGTGTCCAATAAGGTAAAGTATTTTTCCACAAGGTACGATCTTGTACTAAGGTGGCTGCCATATATATTGGCTTTTTGGATCTCAAATTGGGCTTGTCGTCTCGCTTCCGGAGAATTCTCTGTGTCATACGCAGGCAGAGCAGGGTCTCTAACGGCCATGTATTCTGGCATTGGAGGATAATATGGCTGCTTGCGTTGCCCAAAGCGGCCGTCGCGGCTGTCCTGCGGCAATACTTTAAGTACTTCAGGCAGCCCGTCCAACACCCTCTTGCAAGTCCGGAGTGAAAGATCTAAAATTCTCTTCTGCCGTTCCCAATCAAATAGCTCGCCGATGCCAAAGGCTATTTCCATGGTGGAGAGGGTTGAATATGAAACGTAGACACGGGCGTTTGCGAGAAATCCCGAAATTATTGAGACAATGCCTTCCGGCTGCTGTCCGATGTACGCCGGAAATATGTACGCATCATCCACCTCTGCTGGAAACGGAGGGTGTGGTTCGGTCGGCGTAGGTGGTAGAATCATCAACTCACCAAACGAAGCACCGAATTGTTGCATAGATCTATAAAGCGTCGCTCACATTAGTGTTGCATCACTGGAGATTCAGAAGAAATCATTCACCTCACACCCGTGAAGATGGTCCAAAATAGTCTTCGACCCATCTGCTCGGTAATTTTGTCCACCGATGCATCTCTTGAACCGTCATAGCTAGGACCATTGGAGCCCAATGAGACTGGGAGGGATCCTAATTCCGTATATCCTTGCTCTGTAGCCTTATGTAACCCTAAACTTCGTAAGATAGTAAGACACTCCCCAAAATACAGCCGGCAGTGTCGCCATTGGAATGTATAAGCCCCAGTCAGCCCTAGGAAGTAGCTTGTACAAGCATCGTACACGTTGAGGCCAGGGCGATCTAGATAACCGGGTCCACGTGCTTGAGCACATACCTCCCGGCACTTGTCTACAAGAGCTAAATGGGTTGGGAACTGGTCTTTTGTTTGCGCTTTGAGATGCAATCGAGGTTTTCGCGGGAAAGAAGCAACGAGAGCGGCAATCATCGAGGCGAGCAGAGCCAGAAATGGTAGATTTGAGTAATCTTCTCGCCGCGCCCAAGCCTCACGGAATGAAGGTTCGTGGGGAAATGGGCAGAGAGGATGAATGTAAGTAAAGAAATCATCTATCAGTGCGTGAACCGTTGTAAGAGAGCATATTGACTCGGCGGAAATGTGAGGAGGGTGGGAGGATAGCTGTGCCAGCGCATGAGCGGCGTTTGTTGGTGATGAAGGCGTAGAAGGACCCGACAAGTGATCTGACCCTTCCAGTCGTCGCTTTTTTTTAATAGCTTCAGCATGACGGTTCGGGGGACCTCTACGTCGGCTGGGACGATCAAATGTGCACGGAATTTCCAAAGCTGCACAAGCTCGACATGGAGGCCCCGACTCATCGCACTGTAGGACGCAAGTCAGATGCGATTCTGCCATCAAGCAATAGGACCGCGACTTGGAAAACGATAGATGACTAGGCTCGCCTTTAAGCTCACCTTTACTTTCCGTATACTACATGAGTCGCACGCTTTTCGCAACCTGTTTCCCTTGGGATGTACATCACTTGGGCCTTGAGGTGCGTTCCGCTGATCCGTTAGCGCGTGGTTGGCCTGGTTTGCCTGTTGCTGGAGCACATCGCTCAAAGTTTCAAGTTTCGGGAAAATGCTCTGGTTAAGCGGCGGGTTATAGTGCATTTGTTGCTGATGGCCATTGTCTAGGAGCTGTGAGTTCGGCGCAGCTGGATATATTGGCGCGTAGTGTGTTTCTTCGGGTTGTGGAGGGGGAGGATATTGAGATGACATGGGTCCGTTCATTTAGAAATATGTAGCTTTGAATAAGATTTCCCTGCTGCGACATAGTCATCAGCAGAATTCGATAGCTTTTGGAAAGTAAGAGAGGCAGAAGGGCGTGGTGAAAAAATGCAGACTTGAGGAAGAGGGAAAGCTAAAACCTTGATGCGCGGCGAAACTCACAGAAGAATGCGCGGGGACGCGACGAGAGCTGTTTTGGCCGTATTAAGTGGGAGGAGTGATAGAATTGATGACCGGTCCTAGCGGTCTCATGATTGAATGAAGTCGAACAAATTGAGGCGGACAGCGGACGTTAGCGGCTGCGAAAAAGATGTTGGTGGTGAAGTCGAGTTTACTTCGCGAAGCCAACGTGACGTAGTCACGGTAGTCTCAAGTTGGACTTTTTAGTCACTAGAAAAGGCTCCAAAACACATATTTCAAATAAAAACTCGCTCATGCTATTGCTTCATCCGATCTACTCCTATATTGCCCCTGCCAAACATCTTGCAACATCTCGTAACATCTCGTAACATCTCGTCGTATCCGTGTTCGTCATCAAGCTGTCCTCAGCTATCATCATTATGAAGAGCACACCAAGTAGGATGATTTCCGAAGCGAAGAATTACCAAGTCCCGCAAAACGCTAAATTCCACAATGGAGAGAGATGTTTATCTACACATAACCAATTTCTGACTACCTGAAAGAATGGTGTACTAGAACACGTGCACTTTTAGCCCTTCACAGGATATTCCCCTCAACCCCAGCTCTGTCTTGAGTTGCTCTCTGTTTAATCACTATCATCGCTCGACGGCGATTCTCTTGTTGGAGGTCTCGAAGTTCTTGAAAGTGAAAAGTCTAGTACATCGCTTCTCGGTTCCACGAATTTCCGCAGGCACCAGCCAATTTGAATTGCCATTGGCTTCTCTTTTCCCAGTGGATCTACTTGCTTACCCTTGACGAAGATGATCTGATTCTTGCTATCCTCACGATCGTAGACTTTGTCAGAAGAGCCAAAGGCAATGAGAGTGAGCTTCGAACTTCGGGAGTGCGTTACAGCGTGAGCAACGCTACGCTCAAAACCCTGCTGAGCCATGCCCTGCAACAGATGCTCGTAGACTTTAAGCGGCAGCTTGGACGACGAGGGGTTGTTGTTCGGCCAAGTGGTGATGTTTAAGGTTATGAGGTTAGGTAGTTCGCCAAGGCATGTCTGCAAGACGTCCCATAAGCATCCGAAGTCAAGCCGGCTTTGGGGGGCAGCAAGAAAGCGCAAAAGAAATTCATACTAACCTCGAAGGCAATGAAGGAATCACTGTTGTGTCTAATAACGCTCGTTTGAGGAAATCCTGCTGAAAGTTGCTCCAATAATGTGCAGTCCTTGCAGATCTGTTGGAAAGATGCAAAGTCGTAGACGAGCTCTTCGTCATTGTCTTCCATCCTACTAGCATGAACATTCAATTCTTTAAGTGTCCTGCCATGCCTACTAATTCCCGCTGGCGCCGGCAAGTTCTTGGCGTATGTGATGTCGATAGTCAAGATCTTAATCCCGGAGACCAGACAGAGAAAGCCATCCAAAGCATTCAATGCATCGTTCTCGGCATTGTCATCGTGTTTAAACTCTAAAGTTTCCAATTTTTCTGGCAGCTTCGTGCTTCTGCTAAGTTCTGCAAATAGTGCGTCGGCTCCGGAACAAGCAAACACACGGAGTGATTTGACTGTTTTGAAGTTGATAATCTTGCAATATGTGTCTGCAGCATAGCGTAGATTTATCTTCTGTAATGTGACTTCTTTCAGCGCTAATGGCGTGCATTTGTTGAATGGTTGCATGTGACTAAACATTGTGCTTGTAATCAACCCCGGGCCGGTGCTAGAGTCGTTGAGCTCCCTACTGGGAATGGGAGAGTCGCTCTCCTCGAAACTCGCATGGAGAGTGATCTTTTCCACTTTCGGTGACTTCTTCAGCAACATATGGCAGAAGTTCAAGACTTCTCGGCTGTCGGGGTAGAGTCCTAGTTTTCTGGTGTTCTGGAAGACTGTGTCGAAATCAGGAAGCTTCTCCACCTGCTGAAGAATATCCTTATCAAGAGCAATGCCTTCCAGCCATTTCATGCGCTTCTGTTTCTTGTACAGGAGCAAAAGATTATCCCCTGAAAATGGCGACCAAGGATGCCACGAAAATTTCTCCAAAATGTTTTCTGGAAGAAACTCCAAAATCATTCGGATAGCGAAGTGCGCTTGTTGTAATTGATTGCACTTGTCCACCACATCCGCGAGATAGAGGTCTAGTTTCCGCACATGTGGTAAACCGATGTTCTTGGGGTTTAGGAAGGCGCTGAGCTTAGTATCTGAAGGGCTACCAACGTCGAGAGTGACTTCGTGGTAGAGCTGTCGCACGGTGATCTCGTGCAGCTGTTTACAGGTGAGGCAGAGGTTCTTGAGGTCGGTTGGGCGAATGACCTGGACAATTACTCCTGTCAGCGCTGTGCTCAGTATCAAGACCGATAGTCTATGCTTTCCCAATGACCATGTGCTTCTCTTCACAGCCGTTACGCTAGAAGCAGCCCTGCAACCAAGACATAACGCTTCTAGTAAACCAATATTTCCAGGAAGCCAATGAAGTCGGACCGGCTAGTAACACAAGCAAGACTAAACTCACATGCTGAACAATGAGGGTCTTGATATCCACAGACAGGCCCATAAACTTGGTGGGCGCCATGGTGGAATCGCGTAGGGTGGGACAGCGGGGGTTGTTTGGTAGCAAAAGAAACTGGATAAATGCAGCACTTCCGCAATAGTGAAGCAGGCAGAGCGCTCACAGGGTGGTGAAGCGTGTGAAGAGTCAAGTAGGGTCAAAGACGCAATTTGAAAGAAAGGACATAGAACCGTCACGGCGAAAATGGGTGATGCAGGCAGCCATCAGCCTCACGGCGGCGAGCTGCGCCATCCAGCAAGAACCGTGCAGCCTTGTCGATCGCTTTTCCCTGCTCAAGCCCCCCGATTGGCAAAAGAGAATGCAGACGCAGTGGGGGCCGTAACACTTGTGACATTACACGGGAAAATCTTATCTAGGCCAACGGAATTATACTGCTCGTGATGAGTTTCGAGTTGGACTCATGAGGTCAAAGGGACGCGCGAGAGAAGTTTTCATAGAGATTCCTGCGCCAAAAACCAATTGTAACCTAGAGGCTTTAGATTCCGTGAGATTGACTCGTTTGGTTGTTGCCACACTACAGGTATTTTAAACAAGCTTATGAATGCATTCAGAGTATGATATTAGTAGAGATGATGAAGAAAATTGCCATTAAGAGCAAAATTAATGAGGGGGCCTATGAAATTTAGCCTATGGTCAAAGTCTACTATTCCTCTCACTGCTTGCACAACGCCACCATCGTCATTATATAACAAGATATCAAAGATAAAGCTTCTCATTGTCTAAACTGCAGCTAGGATATATCTACAACCCATTTTCAATAATACGTGAGACCTTGGGATCTGACATCCGAGCCAGTTTCTATTAGGAGGGAGACTCCCTAACTACGGGCACAGGATCCTAGCTCCAGATTAGTCCTATAATAGCTCCTTTTTCCTACTTTTTAACGGGTGAGATTAACTTTTCACGCTTAATTAGACTAAGAGTTCTTATATACATAATACTTATATACACGTGAGAGTAAAGATCTACCCCTTTTTCTACGAAAATTGGCGAATTTTCCCGAGCCGCGGTAGTAAGCTATATATACAGTCTCTGCACCTCCGTGGCTATCAACCACTGCTGATAGCCTTGCCAAAATCCAGATGCCAGTCCCCCGGTAAGCTCTCTTAAGGATGCGGATCTTGGGATATTTCAGTCTTAGGTTTCGCTGTAGGCACCTTGGAGTCAGAACTCCTGAAAAGCCACATTTGGCGTCTGACAACTGTCTTTGATGCCTACCACCCTATATCTCACCACCCTGCTTATGTCTTACCACCCCGTTTCTGTTGCCTATTATCTTTCTTTACTGCCTGCGCCTACCTTATGTGTATAGAGAGCTTCCAGAGCTAGCTTGAATCGATAGAGTTCTCATTCTGAATTGTCCGGGCGTTCGTGCAGCCGTTTGTAGACTCCCTAGTATTAGTGCTACGTATTGGTAGAGCTTTAGAGCTCCGTAGAGAGCTTTGTGTAGAGCTTTGTGTAGAGTTTCGTATAGGTATAGGTAAGAAGAACTCCTGAATCCACCCGTAGGTAGGTCTAGCTAGTGAGTGCATCAGGATTCTCTTTGGTAGGCTTGGCAAAAATGAGGATTTGTTGTAGACTGAATTACAGTCGTTTACGAAATATCGGTAAAAATTCGCCAAGCGAAAAAATTTGCATCGCACCTCACCAAAATTTTGCGGAGGGAGTATGATTTTAATTTTACCACCATAATCGTTGAAATTATGGGCCGCCGCCTTCCAGATGAAGTTGTTTATAGAATTAGGCTTCGTGTTAAAGCTAATAAAAGTATAGCAGCTATTGCGGAGGCAGTAAAGGTGTCTAAGAAGATAATTTATAAGCTGCGGTTAAACCTTAACATTTGGGGCGAGCTGTACGCACCACCTATAGTTACTCTTGGCCGATATAGATCTCTGCTGCCTTACTAAGAAGTGGTAATATATAATGTTATGGTGTTGAGTCTTCTGCTAACTTATTATGCAGAAGCTTCTTAAGTTTCTTAAAGACCAACTAACCGCGTATCTGGATAAGATGCAGACCTTCCTATTTGACGAATTTGATGCCCTGCTTTCTCTTATAAGTATATACCGCGCTCTTAAGAGAGCTTGCTGGTCATGGAAGGTAGTTAAGGCTTAGGCGGCTAAGAGGAGCACTACCCTCTGTAACGCCTAGATTGGTATTTAAAAGAGCTAGATGGTAGATTAGCTAGTGTTTTTTAATAAGTTAGCGGCAAATAAGAGGACTAGTGATAGGAAGTATGGCTAGTTACCTAAAGGGACTAACTGCGGAGTAGCACGCCCACTTAAGAGATTAGAGAGGTGGAGCCTTCTACTGGCGCTGTTAGTAGATAGATATTTAAGCTATATTATCTTCCAAGGCTCTATTACCTTTGTGATATTTAAATCCTTTATAGAGGAGCAAGTGCTTCCTTATTATTCACTATACCTAGGGCTGCACTTAGTCCTTATTCTCAATAACGCGTTAATCTATAAGTTAGCATAACTCCGTGAGCTCTATAAGCAGTATAGTGTTAAGCTAAGATTTCTACCGCTATATTTGCCAGATTATAATCTGATTAAGGCGACATTTAATAATATTAAGGCTTGGATTAGAAGGAACTAGTAGCTAGTTAAGGAGTTTAAGAGCTTTAACGCCTTCCTATATTTTACTGTTAGTTAAGTATGTGGGATGTATATAGGGCAACACTTCCAAGAGGTAGGATATATTATAGATTAATAGATAGCTACTATCTAGATTGCTTAAAGGCCGAGATCTTACTCCTAATTTAAGCCAGCGTGCTAACCTTAAAGTTATAGCGCTTTTATAAATCTAACGTTATGCCTTTACCTGGCTTCTTTAAATTTAGCATATTAATATTCTACTCTTCCTCTACCAACTTGTCTTTAATTGGCTTTAAAATTGCCCTTTACTGCTTACTATAAAAGCCTAGCTTATGTACTAGCCACTTAAAGAACTGGCTAAGTAGCTTAATTGGGTCTGTTTCTAACTAAATAGGGCTAGAGTTCTAGGGCGGCTCAACATCTATATGTAGTAGAGGGTAGGGGTAATAAAGCTAAGGAGGTAGGTAATTAACTGGCCTAGAGTGAGATGCTATAAAGGCCTTAAAAAGATTATTTATTAACAGTATAGAATCTTCCTTTCCTACTACCTACTCCTTACGACTCCCCTGGCTCCTCTCCTTCCAGTTTGTGACGGCTTGCATAAATGCCTCTGAACCGAAGCTTGTGGATTGCTATCTAATGAAGATACTAAGCTAAGGAGAAGAAAAGAAGGGGGTCGCCAGGACCATAGTAAACATATATAAAAGGGCAGCCGCCAAGGCGCTAGCGGTAAGCGAGCCAATCGTAGGTTGGCAGAATATGGCAGCAGCATGGCAGAATTTGGCAGGTGACGCGCTCTAGCACCGTTATATTACCCCCCCCTCCTAAAAAAGCCTGCCCTTAGGCGTTGTTTGAGCTCCCTATTATTGTTTAAATTGTTGTAATTATCTAACCCTTCTTTCTAGCATTTAATCCAGTTGTCTAATTTACGTGGTGGTTTAGGGAGATTAGGGTGGGCTAGGTGGAAATCTCGTAGCTTATAGGGGGAGTACTTAAAATTAGATGCGGGGTACCACTCTAGGTCGTCGTTATGGCCTACCTAGCTTACACGGTATTTTAAGACATTATGGACCTTTTTTACTGCTAGGATTTCTTTAACTTCCTATTCTTTGTCCTTAGTAATCTGGATTAGTGGTAGGGGGTTGTTGTACTGTCTAGGTAGTGAATTATCTATAGCCTTTTGTAGCCGGTCTGGGGAGAAAATGGGGTGGATCCTTATTAACTCTAGTAGCTTAACCTTAAAAGAGTGTCCTACCTTTTAAAGAGTCTCGTATAGGCTAGCTATTTGGTGGTCTAACTTGCGGCTTGGCCTCTGGGTTTTCTAGTTCTTTGTTAATACCTATACCTTATCTCCTACTTAGAAGTCTTCCTTGTAATAATATTGGTTTATATTAGACTCCTTTTTTTTTTGCGCCTTTCTTATAATTGTTTAAGCAGTCTTTTAAGCTCTATGTATTCTCTTAGTAAATACCCAGGCCTCCTTATGGCTGAGGCGTTCGCGGGCTATAGTGGGTTTAGTAGGCCTATCCTAATTAAAGGACGTTTGTGGTGTATACCCGTAGAGTAGTTTAAATGGGGACATCCCTATACTATTATAAGGGAGTGTAAGCTGCGCGTAGTCTATTATAGGTAGTAATTCCAACTAGTTGTCCTAATAGTAGTCTATAAAGGGCTGTAGTCGCTGGTTGAGGTACTGGTTTATAATCTCGGTTTGGCCGTTAGTCTAAGGGTGGAATGTAGTAGAGAGCTTAATCTTAATCCTAAGGATATAGTAGAGTTTATTCTAGAAATCTGATATAAACTAGGGGCCACAGTTAGAGATAATTAATTTGGGGGCGCCGTAGAATTAATAGATGTTGTTGACGTAGAGGCGGGCTATATCTTTCGCAGTTGTGGTCTTAAAATAAGGGAGGGAGATGGATTGCTTGCATAGTTAGTTAACTACTATAAAGGCTGTATCGTGGCTGTGGGCGTCCTTCGGAAATGACTTAAAGTCTATAGTAATATGTTGCTAAGGGCGTTCTAGAACTGGCAGTGGTTGTAGCTACCTAGGAGTTCGATCCCTAGGGGCATTTATGTGTTTATAGGCGTGGCAGTTTCTAATAAATTGATCTATATTGGATAGAAGTCCTTGCTAGTAGTAATGGGGCGCTAGTAGTTGGTGGGTCTTATCGCGACTAGGATATACTATAGAGACTTAATAGTGGGCTTCGCGGATTAACTCTATCTATAGGTTGTTGATATCTAGAACTATAAGCCGTCCTTAGTATAGAAGCAGTCCTTCTTCTATTTCTAAATTAGGGTCCTCCTTTGCGGTTTGGTTGCGGAGGGCTTTTAGGGAGTTAGCTGTGCGGTTTATAGTTAGAATGTAGTTGACTAGCCCTATTAGTTTGTCTAAGACTGCTCCCTCTAGGGGTACTAGCTTATTCTATTTAGAGTTTAGTTTTTTAAGAATTTGCGGGTTAAGCTATTTAGGATAGAGGAGGGCGCGCGTCTAGTATTAGGTCTTTAGCTTATCCTAGGGTCCTATATCTTATTCCCTTTAGGTTAGTATATTAGCTTTAGTGTTTTGCTTGCCAGAATGATATATAATTGTAAAGAAGAATTTGGAGAGTATTTTGGCCTAGTGGGCTTGTCATCCAGTAAGCTGCTTTGTAGTTATAAAGTACTCTAGGGCTTTATAATCCGTATATATCTTAATCTGGGAGTTTGTGCCTTTAAGCTCTACACGCCATTGGGATAGCGATTGGATAATAGCTAGTATTTCTTTATTATGTACTTTGTAGTTACACTTAGCTAGGTCCATTGTTTTTAAGAAGAAGGTAATAGGGTACTATTTACCGTTTAGATATAACTGTAATAGGATTCCCGCTATAACTCCGTTAGAAGCGTCCGTCTCTAGTATTAATTTAAGGTCCGGGTTATAGTGATAAAGGATTAAAGAAGAGATAAGCCGATCTTTTAACTCTCCAAAGGCTTCTATATAGTTATTATTAAAGACAAAAGGCGTGTCTTTCCGGGTAAGTTGTATAAGAGGCGTTACTATAACTCCATAGTTACGGATAAATTAGTAGTAGAAATTATAAAAACCTAGGAAGGACTGGATCCCCTTTATAGTATAAGGGGGCTTCTAGTTGTGGATTATATTGACCTTCTTAGGGTCGACTTTAATCCTATCCATACTTACTATAAACCTAAGGTACTTTGTGCGTTTTACCCTGAATTTATATTTCTTAATATTAACTTGTAAACCTATATTTTATAATCTCTCTAGGACCTTCTTAACGTGAACTTAGTGCTTAAGTTTGTTGTTTAAGTATATAAGGATATTATCTAGGTATGCCGTGCAGAATTTATTAAGGTAATTAAAAAGAACGTTATTTATATACCTTTAGTACATAGCCGGTCCGTTTATTAGTCTAAAAGAAAGAACTTTGTATTTATAGGACCTGTAATAGGTACAGAACGTTGTTAAATCTTTAGATACAGGGTCTATTTTAATTTGGTAGAAAGCTTGGCGGATATTAAGTTTAGTAAAGATCTTTGCCTGGCTTAGACGTGCAAGGGTTTTATTAATTAATAGAATAGGATACCGATTCTTTTAAGTGATAGCATTTAGCTTCTAATAGTTAATATAAAAACAGAGGCCTCTACTAGGCTTTTTTATAAATAGGATAGGGGAAGCAAAAGGGGCTTGACTTGGCTTAATAAACCCTTTATCTAGGTTATTAATTAAGTACTGCTTTGTTACTTTTAGCTTGTCCATTAATTATTAGTAGAGGGGGCTATAGCCTAGCGAGTTATTGGCTTCTAATTAAATCTTATAATTGTATGTCTAGTAAGGGGGTAACTTATCTAAAGCCGCCCTTAAGAACGCGTTCTTGTACTTAGTATAGATAGTAGGAAGAAGACGTTTAACTAGTTCCTTGTTAGTTTCCTTAATTAGCTTTTCTTCCCTCTTGTTAATAATCTAGTTAATCTTATATAGGCTTGTTATAAAGACCTCATTTTCCTTTTAGTATATATTAAAGTGGAACGCTATAGCGCTAATTGCGGCGATGTCTACTGTAGGGGGGTTACAGGATAATGGGGGCGTGTGTGACCTTAGGGCCCTCTAGGGTATTGGCGTTGTTATTACTCCTTTTAGCTCCTATTGTATCTTTTGGAGGTTATCCCTTATATTTTATTGGTACGTTCTTTTCCATACTGGTCGGATCTGCGCGATTTAGATGCCGTCTATGTTACTATCTGTCCCGCTTCTGTATATAGAGTCCTCCTTAAACGTAGCGCTTTGGGAGAGTATCTTTGTTAGTATAGAGTTCTTTCTAGCTTCGCGGTGGGTGTTTTTTTGGGCAAAGGCTAGGTTACGGGCCCGGACATCCTGCTAATATATAGGGTTAGACTTCGCGGCTAGTGTCTTGCGGTTGGTTTGGATTTCTCTAACAAAGGAGGGTAATTTTGGTCTATTCTTTGGCTAGACGAACTGTCTTTGTTATATATTTAGCCAAATATTAAAGTAGGACATCTATTTTTGGCTAAGGATTATATCGTGGGACCCTAGGTCTAAGATGTAGAAAGGGATGCTATATTAACATTATTTATTAAGGGAGATATATAACTTTAGGATATGGGTGACTGGCTTACCGGCTTGGCCGTTATAGCCTTTTACCTGGATAGGCTTCTCTAGTAGGGTGGCTTTTACATTTAGAAACTTAGCAACGTTAATTATATAGGTAGTATTTATAAAGGCAAAGCCATTTGCTCTAGTGTTAATAAGGGTAGTTAAGTTAACTCTATATCTATTTTAAGATACTGTATATAGAACTGTGAAGTGTTTTCCACCTATTAACTAACTTAGATTAATCTCTTTAAGATTAATAGGATACCCTAGGGGGGAGTCTTTCCCTAGGGTTCTTTTTTTTCTGACTTGTTAGACGTTTCTCCTTCCTCTATCTCCTTAATATCCCCTAGTTCTGGGTAAGATGAGGTAAAGTGACCCTCCTTATCGCAGTTATAGCACGTGGCCGAGGCGGGGTTAATTGGGGTATTGCGACAAGTACTAGTTAAGGGCGTGGTATGTGGCTGGTCAGGCGAGGCTTGCTGGTGCGTAGTTGTGACCGCTTTTGGTGTAAGAGTAGACGTAGCTTGTCTTCCTGCTCTAGCTCCTGTAGGTGTGGCTGGCGAGTTGCGATTGCTACGTGGTTGCTTCTGCTGATTAGGGCGGGTGTTGATCTGCTTTAGTTCTATGTTTAAAGATAGGCAATGAGCTGCGAGTTTTTCGTGGGTTAGTAGGTTATTTAAGGTTACAGTAATCTTCTCTTATAGCTGGATTGTTAGCTTATTGTATAAGTCTAAATGGTAGTTCTTAAGGGGAACCTGGCCTTCTCCTATAAGGTGTAGGAATTGAGTCTGGAATTTAGCAAAGGGTTAGTTTGGTTTTATTATTAGGCGATTATAGTTATACTAGGCATCCCGTACTTTGTTTGGGTTAATATAGATGGCAGCTAGGTGCCGTATTATCTTGTTAATAGATGTAAATTAGATAGGGGAATTATCCTCAAACTTGGCTTAAAGGTGCCGTTGGGCATCCCCTGTGGTTTGACTAAAGAGGTAGAGCATTTTGGCTTCTTTAGAAAGGAAATAGTTGTAGTTAATATAGAGCTTTCCTTATACTTAAATCCTCTAATTCTTAAAGGTAGGGTCTATCCTATTAGACAGTAGTTGGGGGTTAGGGAGCTTAACGGACTTTAATTGTTTTATTATTGTGTCCGTACTCCCTAGTGTGTTATATTTGGTTGAGTGAATAGGACGACTAGGACTTCTGGAAGGGGGGGCTGAGCTTTGTAGGGCTGTGAGGCTGTCTAGGATCTCTTGTAGGGTCTCCTATATGCTTTAAGCTTGGAGATAGTTAGCTTTCTAATTGGCCGTTAGGGCACGAATCTGTTTGTGTACGTCTATACTATTATCGTTATCCTTAATTTCGGATTTTAATTGAATCTCGTGTTCTTCTTGGGTTGGGGTAGCTCTTTTGGATAAGCTTGCTTTAGGTGCTATTGTTGGCTTCCTAGGGTTTATCGGAATTATATAATTTGGTTTTAATTCTGGGGGTACAGGTCTAATCCTGTCTGGTTTATAGGGTGGGATATTATTAAGGCCTTCCCAGGTAATGTAGAGTTGTTTTAGTGTCTAAGTATAGCGCGTTAATATGTTGTTGCAGATAAAGTTTCTTATAGGGTAGGATATTATTAAGGCCTTCCCAGGCAGTGTATGGAGAGCTTAGTATAATGTAATGGCTTGTATAAATGCCTCTGAACTGAAGCTTGTGGATTGCTATCTAATGAAGATACTAAGCTAAGGAGAAGAAAAGAAGGGGGTCGCTAGGACTATAGTAAATATATATAAAAGGGCAGCCGCTAAGGCGCTAGCGGTAAGCGAGCCAATTGTAGGTTGGCAGAATATGGCAGCAGTATGGTAGAATTTGGCAGGTGACGCGCTTTAGTACTGTTACAAGTTTACTAAGTTAATGATAATATTCTGCGACAGCTGCTTAACTGTAGACGCGCTACTAAGCAGCTCTTTATTCTACTGTAGGAAGTTATCCAAACTAATAGGATAATGATTGATTTCTAAATTGGGTAAATTAGGTGACTTTTTATTCTGCTAACAAGTCTTACCCTTGTTATAATAGTAAGCGTTTATATAAGGCTACTAATTAGCAATTATGGGTATTTAATTACTAGAGGCTTCCTCAGCAGTAAGTACGCTAGGTAGAGCAGTGAGTTAAGCCTATATACTTGTCCTTCTACCTACAGGCCTTATACCTAATTGCTGACTTTAAGTAGTGGCAGGAGCTTAAGTCTCTGGCTCCTTTTCCTTAACCAAATATAAGGTAAAGTTTAAGGCTAAAGATCTTATTGGCTAGCACTAGTGCCATTCTTTAACTATATTAATAGCTTACTTAAGATTATCGCGAGAGCGAATCTCTTAGGGGTAGTAGTTAACTCGCTGTGCCTTTTTATATAATGCGACAGCTTTAAGCTGGCTAACCTTAAACTTTTGCGGTAATAGATCTAGTAAGATCTACTCTCTCTACTCCTCTAGCTGGAATAGGTATAGATTATTAGTGTTATATATAGCTGACTTTATACTAGGTAGAGTCTCTTTTTTACTACTAATAGTTGCCTTCTAAACACTTATAAAGCGTACGGGCGGCAGCAGTAACGGTAATAATATGTCTAAATCCTTATACTTAGTCTCTACTAGCTTCTTGTCCTTGTCCTTATTCTTATCCTCCTTATCCTTTTTATCCTTATCTTTATCCTTATTCTCATCCTTATTCTTATCCTTATTCTTATTCTTATTCTTATTCTTATTCTTATTCTTATTCTTATTCTTATTCTTATCCTTACCCTTATCTAAATCTAAATTTGCGAATATAGGTTAAGCCGATGGTGGGGATAGGGGCAGCGCCGGTGACGGCAACGGCGACGGTGATTTTGGTCTCCTTGCCTTCCTTGCTATATGTAGCTTTGGCTGCGGCTTTAGCTTTAGCTTTCTTTTAACCTTTTTAGACGGCTGGGGAGTAGTAGGAATAGATATAGACTGAGCTCGCTTTCATCCAGATTGTTTTAGAGCAGAAGATGACTGACGGGTAGGTAGTAGTGGCATAAAGGGCAACACTAAGAATTGTTTATAATTGGCTTAATTGGGCAAGTTACTAACTTTAATTTTAGGCAGTTATAATTAAGATTTAGTATATTGTGGTAGTAAAATTAAAATCATACTCCCTCCGCAAAATTTTGGTGAGGTGTGATGCAAATTTTTTCGCTTGGCGAATTTTTACCGATATTTTATAAACGACTGTATGTCTAAAGGGCCTATATGCTTAATTAAGCGTCCTTTTTAGCGTTGAATCTCGTGCCTTACTAAATTAAAAATGCTATAAAGGCTACTCTATATTCTTAATTGTAGAGTATTTCATTGAACCAGATTCTATATAACGTAGGTAATAGGGTTATGACGGTTGGTATAGTTATGACGGTTGGTATAGTTATGACGGTTGGTATAGTTATGACGGTTGGTATAGTTATGACGGTTGGTATAGTTATGACGGTTGGTATAGTTATGACGGTTGGTATAGTTATGACGGTTCCTAATAAATTTCGTTTGTGTGCAGTTTTGATGCTCCAAATCGTTATAACCCTATCACCTACGTTATATATATTAGTTATTTTTTTATAAAGGGCGTTAAGTCGCTTAAAAAACAGCTACTTAAATGCCGCTTAAAGAAAAGAAAAGAAAAACTAAAAGGTATAAATAAAGGGCACTGGTAGTTGTACACCCCCTAAATGATATATGTACACCCCCTAATTAATACGTATATACCCCCTACCTTATTTGGTTTAGACGCTTCCTTATTAAGTTAGATGCTTCCTTATTAGGTTAGAATATTATGTATGTTTAACTTGTTTGCGCCTGCAGCGCGAAAATTAAAGTGCGCGCCTAACATCGCTTAAATGCTGAGTACTCTCTATAAGTAAATCTATTAACGCGATTAGCAATTATAGAGCTAGTTATAGAGTTAATTGGCTAACCACCGCGACGCTCTATAATTGCCGGCTCTTAGATGCAAAGCAGAGGTGTTAATTTGGGTCTTACCGGGCGTAGGCGCGGGCGTGGGTGCGGGCGTGGGCGTGGGCGTGGGTGTGGGCGTGGGCATAAAGCAGAGGTGGCAGCACCTAAATCAGTTTGCGCAACGCCTTACAAAGCACTGCGTAATCCAATTAATCGACTCAGGCGCGATTCAAATTTAGACTCTTATACTATAACTAAAATTAAGACTTAATCGTGATGTTGCAGTTATAAAACTTACATGGCGCGCGCGCTTTAATTTTCGTGATGCAGGCGCAAACAAGTCAAACGCACGTGATATTATAACTCAATGAGGAAGCATCTAACTTAATAAGGAAGCGTCTAAACCAAATGAGGTAGGGGGTGTATGCGTATCAATTGGGGGGTGTACATGTATCATTTAGGGGGTGTACGACTACCAGTGCCCTAAATAAATAGAGGCTTAATTAAAGGCTATAAATGCCCCCTTTGATATTTAGTTCCAAGGTACTTCAACCACTCAACCTGAATGTATATATTGTGGCAATGATTAAATGGATCATGCTTCGGAAGATGTTGGTTGACAGACTCTCGCTGAAGTCTGGGTATCACTAAATCTTTCTACGACCCAAAACGGCAGTCATATCCCGACCACTCCATTGAAAATGTCCATCCAGATCCGTTTCCAGCTACAAAAACTCCCAAATCCAGACACCTCGCTATGCAGGTGCATTTGAAGTACAAACCGAAAACAAGTGCCGCCATTTATGCAACCTCTTCATCGCTCTCTCGCTCAAACTCAGCCATGAGTTCGGCCTCTAACGCAGCACTATCATCATCTATATCCTCCATGAAGCCGTTGCCATTGTCCTCATCACCTTGGCCTTCGTCCGGCCCGGTCGTGTCAGGACTAGGGAGACCAGAAGATTTATCAGCCGTCACGACGTTATTCAAGCTTGTTGTTCGCTCCAAGGCCCGCTTTTTCTTCTTCTGCAGTTTCGTTCCAGTGTCACTGTTTGCGCTCGCGTCACTCTCTTCCGCTTCGCTTGACTCCGCCGAGTCCGTGCTGCGTTTGCGTTTCCTCTTGTTTTGAGCGCTTAAGTCAGATCTGACGCTCTCTGAGTCAGTCTCGCTTTCGTCGCCACTGTCTCCCTCCTCATTCATGAAGTCCTGGAACTCTTCACCTAGCGATTGCCACTTCTCATCAGACATATCAAGTTTGACCTCTTCGTCCGTATCTCCGCCCTCTCCTTCATCCCCTCCATTGCCTTCATCACCAGTGATTGCTGGATCATCGTCTTCCGCAGATAGCAACGGTCCGTCTTCTAAATCTTCAAAAGGGGAACCTCCTGCAGAAGCACCATGTGGACCATGTTCGGCTGGGTCAACTTCGATGATATGAGGCTCCTCGCTAGCGCGCTCCCATCTTGAGAATGACTCTAATAGCCAGTCGGTTGTGACGATCTTTATATGGGGATAACGCGCGGCTTTCTTAACTTTGGTGGTCTTGCGATTCCGATTTGCAACCACGTGGGTTGTTTGCTTAGTAATATCGGTGGAAACATGTGCGCCAAAGCTTTTAGCCCATAATGCAATGTCGGAGCTGTGTACTTTAGTAAAGCTTCTTGTTCAAAATCATGATTTAACTTACTATTGAACATCCATACCCAAAGGGACTATCCCCGAAAAAACCATTGAAACACCCTGGAGAACCGCCCTTTTCATCCGTGGCATTATTACTTTCACGTCAGGCACGGTACCCAAATCGTCTGGCAAGCGCTTCTTTGGGCTCTTTTCGCCCCTGAGCTCAGCGACCCTCCCACCCTGATGTCCTGTGCGTTTCCTTTGATATTCTTCGAAGAATGCGTTGTGGACGCGCCGGAGGCAGGCTTCAACGTATTCCAGTTCATTGTCATCATCATGCAACAAGCTGTGCCTTTGTTTCTGATGCTCTGGAGCTGGCGCATCACCATTCTTAGCCACCTCCTCGACGTCAGATGTTTCATCTGCTTGGTCGAGTAAAAGTTGCTTTTGCAGCAATGGCCGTTCCGTTTGCTGGGATATAATGACTTTTTCCTGTTCTTTAGCTTGCTGCTCTAGCAATGTTGGGTCGTCGCCGCCACTCATCGAGATCAGCTGCTGTTCTAATTCGGAAAACATGCCATTTGTTTTAGGTGCAGAATCTGTCGGTTTCACAGCAATAGAGAGCACCTCCGTTTCTGCGCTCAGTTTTTCATTCTTTGGTTTTCCTGCTTTGGTTGGCTCTACAACTGCTGCTTGTGCGGCTGCCGTGACCAATTCCGTTTGCTTAGGGAGAAAGCTCGCATTGATGTCGCCGGCGCCCAAAAAGAAGTTGTATTGCTTTACTTTAATGAGGTTGTCACTCCAATGCCATATGTCGCCTCTATCGTCGATAACCACCACCATATCCGTATTGACAGGGAAAAGTCGATGAAGAGTCTTGATCTGATCCGTACCGTTTTCATCGCGACTCAATATCCTGTCACCGAAATATTTCCGTTCTGGGTCTATGATTTTGGCGACAGCTTGCGCATATGCTCTAGTGGCCATTGTATAGATGTGGAGTTCGTATATCGTCGAGACCTTCTCCAGAAATTCCTTCAAGCCAGGGCGTAATTTGCAATAATACCAGTTGGCAGCGACATTTGCCAACTTATCATCGGCAAGCTGAAAGCTCTTGACCTCTTTAACTGCATCGTAATTCGGGTTGTCCTTATCATTTTGCCACTCCGCTACTGTTCGTTCGCAAGTGGTGTGGATTATGGTTTGATCCAAATCTACGATCAAAGAGAGCCTCTTGACTCCAAGCAATCGACGCTTGGCATCCTCTTCGGCTCGTAAAGCTTCCCTTTGACTAACCAAAAGAGCGATATTATCATGGGTCATGTTGACAGTTGCCCGGTCTACATCGCGCTCATCGGTGATGTAGTCGACTCTATTATACACGTTAGATAAAAGCATCTTTACTCATGCAAAAGGTAAGATGGTGCGCACTCGGTCATATCCTTGCCACAGTTGGTGCATAACCCACCAAACTGGGTTTCGTGGGTACATGGCTCTTCGATTTCGACGAGGTCGATTCTATACATAAATCAGCACTGCCGCGAACCTTTCCAATACGTAGAGGTATGCGCACCCAGGGCCATGGATGACGGAACCACCTTTGATGTACCATCCAACGAGCTGGCCGTCGATTGACGAGTCGAATCTCGCCGGGAACTTCTTCTTAACCTCCTTTTCATCGCCATACTTATTACCCTCTGTCACTGTCGACTCATAGTAGTATGTAAATAGCGGTGCGAACCTCTCGACAGAGTCTTGGGGTTGCTTGGAGAGATCTACGACAGTGATGGGGTAATGAAGATCGTTGGGTGATCGGATCTTCATTCCTCCTTTACATGCTCGTGTGAATCGCTATGTGGTGTCGGTGAGGTCTCTCGCGTCGAAGTGAGGAAGGGCGCAACGATGGCGCATTCGGGATGTGCACGGAAAGAGCTGGAGAAGCTTAGTAGCTCGTCGCGTCGGCGCGGTGAGAATAGCCGAGCCAGAAAACCAGTGGACTGGGAGCAGAAGGTAGAGGGGAGGTAATTGGGAGAGCAATTAAGTGGGAGTGTGAATGGTTTGCGTGGCGGTGCGAGCGGTTGACATGGAGTTGAGATTTTGGAGAGGCACTGGGGCGGGTTCAGCCGCGCTGAACATCAGGATGAGCAAGCGGAGGGGAAGAGTGTTCATTTGTACTAGTGGTCGCAAACCGGTCACGTGCGGCTGCTAATCGCACCACCTGCACCAGTTTCACAACAGGCATATGCCCAGGTCCCAAATAAAGAAAAATTCTTTCTTTCGCTCATTCCGTTTGCGCTTTCCAACCCCAAGGTATCAATCACTATGCCGCCAGACGCCTGTGAATATCAAGATAAACCGCTTGAAATACTGCAAATCTACTCATCTTAAATTCCTGAAACTCGCTAGACAGTATTATGCTCTAGATGCCGCCCTCCCCGGCAGTAACTCCCTAACGCCAACGATGAACCAGCACCCTGACTCCCAACACCTGCATTACCCATATGAGTCATAGGCTGCCATTTTGCAACCTGTTGTGGCGCCATTTCCAACTCTTCTTCGTCATCGATCCAAGTCCAGTCTTCCTCAAAATCATTATGAGCATCGCCGTGCTTCTCATGTTTCTTTACTTGGGACTTAGCACGATCCAGCTCTCGGTAAATCGTCTGTATTGCTACTTGGACCCCGTTTTCCTACGTAATTGGAGTTAGTATGGCAAATAGAAAGTGCTATTAGACAACTTACTTTGCGAATTTTCTCCCCGAGCACCTTTGCCTTGCCAATGAGTCTTGAGCTGTTGGTTGCCTCCCACAGCGCACGGGCTAGGACGCTAGTGTTTACCTTCTTCAAACAGATACCAACGCCAAGATCTTCCACGCGTTGCCCGTAAAACCATTGATCGCCAAAGAAAGGTTTAATAATTGTTGGGATTCCTGCTCGAAGACTAGCCCCCGTGGTGCCAGAGCCGCCGTGGTGTACAGCTGCGTCCAGTTGCTTGAATAACCAATCATGAGGAGCTGATTGGATCTGAAAGATATCCGAGGGGAGAGGAATTTCAGGCTTCGAAGCATCCTTCTTACCCAACCTATCAGACCAGCCCTTGGACAAGATACATCGGACATCGGCTTTCAGAACAGAGTCCACTACGGTTTTAGTCAAAGCTGCGGGGTCGTCTACAACGATAGAGCCAAAGCCGACATATACCAACTTCTTCCCATCTTCACGAGCTTTTCGAATGAAATCGGCTAGATCAGCAGGTGGCTCCCATCCCTGTGACTCGTCCAGGAACCAATATCCAGTAACGCTAATCCAATCAGGCCAATCGAGCGGTGGCACGACAACAGAAGGACTGAAGTTGTATAGAAACGGCCTCGAGTTTTGCTGCATCTTGCTCAAGCTTGTACTCGACAACCCGAGCTCTCGACGCCGCCAGCGATTTATTTGGCCAGCGATGGCAGTCCAGAACATGTTATCAAAAGCAACATACATCAGGGAATTGTACCCTCCACCCATCTTGTGGTCCGGAACAGCGAAGGCATGGGGATATGCCCTTGTCCTCGTCCAAGGCATCGTGAACGCACGGAAGTATGGTATCTCGAGAGCTTCGGCAATATGGATCCCAGCCATGGCACTTGGACTTTCGATCAGAAGATCAGAGCCCTGGCAGGCTCTCCACGCTGAGCTACACACGTCGTCAAGCCACCCTCGGAACTGACAAATATGTCAGCGGTGTCTACATCAATAAAGGTACGGTAAAGGTAGAAGCTTACTTTGGAGTTTGCCTCTTTCATAAAAGACCAAGTGAACATGCCATGCTCAACACATATTCTCATCAGTTCAGCAGGGTTACCATCGACAGGCGCAAAATCGATGCCATGTTTTCGGACCCAAGGCTCAAACTCCGCATGAGTCGCAATGCGCGGTTGATGGCCTTCTTCAATTAGACCCTTACAGAGGGCAATGTACGGCTGAACGTCGCCACGAGACCCAATCGTTAGGCATGTGATCTTGAGAGAACCAGCAGGCTTGAAGTCAACAATGGATGCAAGAGGGTCGTCAAATATGAGCGGAATCCTTCCGTGTTCTGTGGTTGCGTTAGATTTGCAATCCATACAAAGCTGTGAAGATTGCTACCACTTACCGGTCTCGCGGATTATTTGAGACATTTCAAGAGGGGTTTCACTCTCGATACCTTTCCGAGCCTCTCTTAGCATATCGTGCTCTGCTTTTGCAGTTTCATCATCAGCATCGTCATCTTCGTTGACCGAATCAATATCTTCCATATATCTAACGCTCTCTAAGATTCGAAGAAGAGTCACAGTACAATCGTCTCGGTAATCCTGCCGAGAGAATTCAAAGAAAAGCTCTTCGTGGCCGCGGATGACTACGGCAAGCCCGTAGGTACGGATCCTGAATCCATTCTCCTTGTTGACATTTTCTATGTCCTTAAAAGGTAGAATTATCTAGGCGCGGTTAACCTTAAGTTCATACATCGACAACTACGATGAAGTTCTACCTTTGTCTTTGATCCGGGCATGAGACTGCGGAAGCAGAAATAGTGATTGCTAACGTATATCTTACCATACGTTGGGAAGATACGCGTTAGAGAGCAGAAGAAGGAAGACTGAAGCTGCTCGGCGTCAGGAAGAGCGAAGTGTTCCCGGAAATGTTCGGCAGCCTTGGTCGCATCTTCATCTTCTTCAAGTCCATGGACTTGATCATCAGGTGTCAAACCTTCTGCTGTGTTATAATGTTTTCTTCCACCAGCCCACATTCCAGAGACCTTCTCGTAATAGCCCATTGATTCGGTTGCAAGTAGGTTACTCATCCTTTTCGACCGGCTCCTGATGAAGTCAGCAAGTCCTGAAGCTTTCTGTAAAGGATACGAAGCAGCGCCCATGAGATCCTGTAAGGCGGATGATGACCCTGAAAGCCGTGCATTAATCTGTTGCGCCTCACTATCTTCGTCCATATCAGCTGCACCAACCGATATCATATTTCCCTTGCGTTGGCTACTTGTATGTTTCAGATGGGGAAGGCCCGAAGATTTCAGTGGAACCTTCCTAGCATTGGCTGATCGGGCCGTGTCCTGAGACTGCCTTCCTATTTTATCAATAGAGGTCTCTGACGTGGACATCGTTGAACGGTGAATTGTTGGTCTTCGGAAGACGTCGCTACGATTCAATATCTGGCTAGCCGAAGCATTGGTCTCGTCGATGGATTGGATGGCCGCGGAAGACTCTGTTCTAGGATCCAGTGAATTGGTTGCAGAACCGGAAGAGCCCTGTGGCTTCGCAGATAGAGGAGACTTGTCCCCAGGACGACTCCTGATATGTATACTATCCCGGCTTTCACTAATACTACGCCTGACTTCATGGCTTGGTCTTCGAAAACTCCTGGAAACATCTATGCTTCTTCGAGCATCAAAACTTCGTCGATTGATGTCAAAGCTGGACCGCGTCGAGTCACCGCTTACTCTTGAGCTAGGACCCCCAAGCTGTGCTACAGGGAGTGGTGACAGTGTGGCTTTGACATTTTCTCGGATCGGAGGAGCCTCTGCGAGACTGTGGGCATGGATGTGCGGACGTTCCTCAGATCTACTACGCCGCAATGGCGTATCTATTTGCCCATCATAGTCCGGGCGTTGTGGTGAAGGCCCATGGGCATCATTATCATTTACCATAATTCGTAAAACACTTAGAGCATCCTGTCCGTGACTAAAGAACGAGAAAAAGTACTAGGTTTGGTCAATAGCCATACTTCCAGAATCAAGAGTGAAGTATACATACGTCGTCAATTGCAAAAGTCTCATCATTATCAATAACTCTAATCTTGACGGTGTCGGCGAAATCAAGTATCGTACTCTCCTCGATATCCAGAACATTCTGCATCGGCAGTGATATCTTGACGCTATTTCCTTCATTATGAGTCCGAAATATTACCTTCTGAATAGAGCGAGCCCACTCCTTAGCGCTGGCAGCACTATCAGCTTTGAATTGGTAAGTCCGTTCATCGGTTGTAACTGTAAAGGTCGTGTCTTCCTTATGCTTGTCTTTTAATTCAGCCACCGAAGCGGATATTCCATACTGCAAATTTATTCGGTTTCTGGGAAAGTAAAGATCGGCCGGATTAGTATAGTAAGCCAGGACATCGCCTTTTAGGATAAACCAGTATCTGTTGTACTTGGATCGTCCACGTTTGTAGAGATAGCCGGTCTTGCTACCCTCATGCTATAGTATATGAGCAGTATTCACGATGGGAGAATCGAAGGTGCTCACATATTTCTTGGGAATGTACGCATAGAAGCATATGTGTTTCTGAGTAATATACATATAGCCCTGAAGAAGGATACTCTGCAAAAGCCAGCAGGGATATTCTGTGCCTGTCAGTGAATAGTTGTGGAAAGGGCTGGAGTAACAAACCAGAAATGACTTCCTCTAAAGTCTCAAATTCGAAGATTTGCTGTAATCTTTGTGCAAGTGTAAGCGGCTTTTTGCTTTTAGAAGCGCTCGCAGTGCTACCATGCCTACTTCTGCGAGGCTCTAACGGAAGGTTTTCAGCATCGGGTGCTCCTTGGTGCTTCATTTTCATTTTCCGCTTCTGGGTCGTCTGATCTTGAGAGGTACCAGTGGAACCTTCATCAGTTGGGCGTGCAGGAAGTATTTGTGAAGAAGACATATGACCACCAGATGAGCTCTCTCTCCCACTATCTTTTCGGGTCTTCATGCTCAGCTTTGGTAACGACTTAAGTAAACGGTGCTCTGACAGACTCCTTCGGTGTTTGCCTTCCTTGTCTTTTGAGACTTCTTCATCCATTCCAGAGGCTTCCCAAGTGTTCACAGTGCTCAGCCGACTCAGCCGTGCAGCTCCATCGAGGCTCTGAAAGTGTGCCTGATCTCCACCCTCTTCATCACTTTCCCCCGAATCAACTTCGCGCACGGTACGAAGATCGGTCTGCGACTGCTGGCCCGCTCTGGCGATCATAGAAAATATGGACTGATTCATCGCCATGGTCTCCTTGCTCTTCGGAGCAGTAACATCGTCCTGTGCGTCGTCCCCGTCTTTGAAGCGCTCCGGAATGTCCAGCGAGACTCTCTTAGTATCCTTCCGCCGCTTGGTCAACTTCCGGCCAACCTTCTCCCGCAAGCCATCCTCTGACGCCATAATGATTGTGTTCTTATCTTTGAAGTTTGGGGGGACGGGGTGTGGAGGTAAAGGGGCCTGTAATTATTGGGATATAGGTGGATGAGTAGACGGATATTCGAAGGGCGAGGGCTCCGGGGAGCAAGGAAGCACAACGCAAAGGCAAAAAAACGCTATCACAAAATGTCAGCAACAGCAGCACTGCTTCAGGCAGTTAGAAGACTATGTTATCACATGTTGAAGGAAGTGGGTCGGGAGACAAACGCGCTGACTAGAAATTCACATCACTTTGGTCTTGGTCGTGATCTGCAACCGACGACCGCCTTGTGGCGAAAAGCAAGATCGTTGAGGTTGCCTGCACCTGGCCAGGGACCTGATAAGAGAGCTAGCCATGAATTCATTACTTTTTAGCCCGGTAGGGAGGAAGCTAAATCTCCTTGAGGTACTTTCCGCCTGGCCTAGTGCATCTTCTTTTAGCCCTGCGATTATTTCGGACAGGGCTAACCAGAGGGCCGTTGAGCACAAGCCACATTATCATGCATCACATGCCAGGCAGCAGAAAGGACTCTAAATATACTAGCATTTCGCCATTACAAAACGAAAAGCACCAGCCAAAGGCGAGAGGATAAAAGAATACAAAGGGGAAATCCTATATAGCTACAATTTAAGTTGAGCGCCATTGCAGGGAGTATCACACAACAGCCTTCAACCAGTGTTCCTCATAGAGCCTATTCCATACCCGAAACACTGCCGAATAGTTTACTTTGCCTTTGCGAGACCAACACTGTTGGTGCCAAGATCATAGACGGAGTACCACTTCCTAAGGAAGGCATCTCCGAGAATAGCGAGCGGCCCCACGGGCTCAGGGAAGTCCATGCCCATGAACGATGAGATGCATGAACCTTGGACTTCAAGAATGTAGTCATAGGGGCCGATGGTGAAATTATGGCCAGTCAGTGTAAACGTCAGGTCGGGGAGGCTGTCTCGCTTATCGCATTCAACGGTATACTGGCCGTTGTATGACTTCTTAGCACCAATCTCCTTGTTCCTATTTATAATTAGTATTTGAAGACCAGGTTTCAGTTGGATCAACTTACAGCAGCTCAGCCATGGTCGAAGGAAGGGCAATAAGGGAAGTGCCAGTGTCAAGAATGACACCCGTGTCGTCCATCTCAGCGGTGTCATCGCCAAAGGTGATAGCATCAAGATCCACCTCCCAGTAAGCCTTGCGTCTCAATGGAATCTTAGTAAGCTTTCCGGTGTAATGGTCCGTATTAACGCCACCGAACATGGCTTCTGATTCGGAACCTTCGTCGTTGGTATCACTCAGATAGAAGGAGAACATAGGCTCGTCCAGCAGGCCCTGGTCAAGCATGTTGTAGAACGGAGGGACGATTCCGTTAACACTAATCGTGTTGTATCCCAGACCCATGATGCCATCGAACCTGCCGAAAGCAAAGGCAAGACCAGGCTCTGACGTAGCCTCAGCGAAATCCTGATTCTTAACCTTCAAGTCCCCAATCCGGAAAGTATCCTGCGAGACAAAACCGCTGAGTTCACCAGATCCATAGCGGATCTCGAACGAGGAGCCGTTCTTCTTGTACGTCGATGACGAAGAGTGATCGTACTTGCTGTGAAGGTAACAAGCGATCGAATTGCATTCTGAAGAGGGAACCCAAAGGTTAGAGCTTCCGGTATCGAGGACAACCTTGAACTCTTGGGGAGGTGTTCCGATGGAGATGTCGGAGAAGTCTAGGGTTCCAGTTAGAGTCAGGAGTTCATTCGTTAGGCATGTAGATAGATGCATCGCAACTTACACTGGGCATTCAGGAAGTTGCTGACAGGGACTGGATGGTCCCCATCCGCATGGATAGAAGCTTTGAAGACTTCCTCGAGATGGGTTGTTCGGCGGATGCCGAGGTACTTCTGACCGAGTGCCTTCGCCTGATCCTGGAAGTTGGCATATTCCTAGAGACGTATTAGTATCAATTATAATCACAGCTAATGAGATTATCTCTAAGATGGTGATGATTTACGAGCTGCTCAGATAGAGGGATCTTCTTGAGCTTCATCTTGTGTACTCCGGCCGAAGCGGAGCCAAGCAGCGAACCCGCTGCCAGCAGTAAAGCGGTCTTCATAGTGAAGATGCTACAAAAATTGATGATGATGAACTGCAGCGATGATGATGAATGGGAGTGCCGTCACGATGATTTAGTCAAAGAGGTTTGTTGATGGAGAAGGTATGGAGAGCGCTGGTGGCTGGGGGAGCTGCTGCGCCCGCCTCTTCGTCATGCACCGTTGCCGAGTCCAGGTACCTGCGACATGTCAGCGCCAAGGAATCTCTTCAATTATCTCTTTCAACTGCACGCGACCACTCTTAAAGAACACGAAAGCAGTATCCTTCCGTCCTACTGACACTTCAAAATCGCAGGGTCTAATCCCAGGTCACTAATACTTTTTATAAATGACCTCCAAACTGATTAGTCATATAGCTCATCTCCTACAGACATTAGCCTACTAAGGCCATGTTCGATAACTTTTTTTGGCCAGGTCAACTCCACCAGGTGGGCCCTCTAAAAAAGCCACCTGGGGCCACCTGGAGCCACCTGGCCGCGAACAGGCCACCGATATCAATATCCACCTAGTAGATACGGTCTGTTCGACGTCCTAGGTGGATTTTAGGCAGATTGGACGTCTTAGCAGCTAAAAAGGAGGTTCCATCTAGCCAGATAGAGGCGTTCGCGCCAGCCGCGATTACCCTCCCGAATATAGTATAGCAGCATATTTAATTAGCAATTCAAGCCACCTAGGCTATCCACCTGGGCGAATTCCACCTAGACCTGCCATTTTAAAGGGGGGGTCCTAGTGGGACGCTAACAACCTAGTTAATCGATTTTGCCATTCTTTATAATATTTTTAATCTATTCTCCCCATCACGTAATCTAATTTGACGTTAACTATAAAGCCTTATATATTAGCTATAGTATCGACAGGCGTTCTAGCAATAATATTACTGCTTTATATACTTATTAAATGTGTGAAGAACCTTTCAGTATTAAATAACAGGCGCTAGCAACTTATTAATCCTCTTTACGGTAAAGCAAGAACAATAGAGCTATTATACAGTCCTCCGCAGGCGCTTAAAACGTTAACACGCCTTAATTAACAAATGTTTAAATTGCTCCTTAATCGGCTTATTAATAGCTACAAATTATATACGCAGGAAGGTGTATCAGCGGAGCAGAAGCTAATAATATTTATAGCTAGATATAGGGGTGGGTTGACTGGAAGGTTTATAGCGTAGGAGTTTTAGTACTTAACATCTACAGTAAGCCTATTAGTAGGTGATATTTGGTAGGTAATAAGACGCTATAACTAACCTCTATTAGCGCCTTCTATGAGGTTCTTAACGCTCTATATAAGCTATATAAGGATATTATCAAGCTGCCGCCTAATTAAACTCCCAAACGGGTACAATCCGATAATAAGATATGGCCCTTTTTTACAGATTGTATTAGCGCGCTTAATGGCTTGTATATACTAATATTAGTTCCTAAAGCTCAGCAACTAGTATGGCGTAATAGGAAAGGCTAGATCTCACAGAATATATTTACGGCGTGCGATTTTGATATAAACTTTATGTTAATTATACCAGGATGGGAAGGCTCTGTATATAATAGTTACGTGTTCGCTTTTGCAAAGGATAGTGGCTTTTATACACCTTTAGGTCGCTATTACTTAGCAGACGCTGGCTACGCTGCGGATAATCCTATAGTGCTTATTCCATATTAGAAGGTGTGATACTATTTAAAGGAACAGGCAAAAGCAAATAAGAGGCCAAAGGATAAAAAGGAGCTGTTTAACTTACGCCACGCTTCTTTAAGGAATATAATTAAACAAGCATTTAGTGTCTTAAAGGCCTACTTCCCTATACTTAACAAGGGCCGCAAGGGCTATAGTTTAAAGACTCAGATTAAGATTATATGGGCATTAACAGCGATTTATAACTTTATAAATATAAACAGCTGGGACCCGAATAAGGAGGACTCTGGCTATATAAGTAAGGAGGATGTAGATACTGATAAATTTGTAATTCTATATGGAATAGATAAGCGCGGAATAAGTCAATAGTGGGAGGATATAGTGGAGGCAATGTGGAAGCAGTATCTAAAGATTCTAAATACAAGAGGCGTTGATATTTAATAAGAAAGTAATATAAATAGAGGTGCAAGTTTTTAAAGTAGTAAGCGGTAGAAATAATTAATCTATAAACAGAGTATCTAGAGCAGTAAAATAACGTGCAACACCACTTATAAAAAAGTTATAATAGATGATTTAATTATAGCTTAATTATATTGCTAGCTTTCTTATTTAATTAAGCCAATTTTCTAACTTAATTAAGCCTCTACTTTACTATTAACCTCTACTACTTTGTTAATTAATACTAGCTGCTTAATATACATAGGCTTTAACTGTATATCAACTATTAGTTAATCTATATACCCATTTCAAGCATCGCCGCTAAGAGAATTAAAGATATAGGTCCTACTTTCCACTTTAAACGCTTTTAGGACAAGCTGCTGATTAGCAGTAGTAAGGTACCTAAAGTCCTTAATAAAGCTATATACAGCCCTCTCTATTAGCAAGCTTTTTAACGCTAACAGCGTCGTCTCTAAAGCACTAAAAGCTGCCGTTGCTTCACTAATACTCTCGCTTAAAGCCTCCGACCCTTTTACCGTCTTTAATAAATGGCCTCGATTAGTAGCTTTGGCTGCGTTCTTTGTTAACCACTATATTATATTAAGGTCCTTTGCTTTCTGAGTATTTTAAGGCTTCTTTTTTATAGCTGGTGATAGTGACTAGCCCACTAGAGATAACGCTACACTAAGTACTAATAGGGAACGTAAGGGTGTTGAAAGCTTAGATAAGGAAGTAGGTAAGAGAGTAACACTCTAGCCTTCTATTAGTGTACTAGATAGACTCCGTTTGATTATTTAGAGTAGAGTATTTAAATACTTAGTGTCCTTATTTTCCTTCTTATACTCTACGTCTGTATTAGATAAGCTAATATTATTATCTTCCTAATTATTCTAAGCCGAACTCTTATTAAGCGCGTTATTAATTGACGCGGCGTGTTCGCCGCTGGCTATCTTGCCCTTAAGAAGCTCCTTTAGCTGTTTAAAATAAGGTAGGTACTTCTTCCTAAAAGGTCTTCTTTTGATATGCTAATTAAAATAGCCGTCTATTACTCCAGGTTTATTAGTATATGGAAGACTAGTAACCTTATACACCCCCCAGCTAGAATATGCCTTTATATAAGCCTCCTATTTACACTAGTACGTCTTCTAGTAATTATACTTATTTATTAGCTGCTCTATAGTAAGAACCTGGCCTAATTTCAAGCTAATAAAGCTAATGGCGTTGGCATAGTTAGTAGCTTTAAAGGTAGCCCTATTTGTTTTCTTGCCCTGGGTTATTAATAACCTTAGGAAGTCTAAGAAGGCTTTATTTAAGGCTAGAAGCCATAAAAATTAAGCCTGCTTATTAATAACTTTGCCTTCCTATATAGTCTTCTTCCTCTAAGTCCTTTTAGTAGCTGGCTTGCTAGTATCCTAATTCTTATCCTGCTCATTAGCCGTAAGAGTTATTGCTACTATTATCCTCCTTGGCCGCTTCCTTAAAGAGGTCGTTGTAGATACCAATATAGGCGCTGGTGCGGGTTTGGTGGAGGTAGTGGCTGCTTTAAAGGACCTTATACTAGATATATTCAGTGGAGGGATGCTGGCAAAGGCATGGGTAGAGGTATGGGTAGAGGCAGTAATATTAGTAGTATTAGCAGGGCTGCCCTCTATAGGTGTATTATCATCGGCCATTAAAAGCAGTAAGTAGATATTATGAATTGGTTAATATATTAATAAGGCTCTAACTGTTTGTTCTATATAGACCTTTTTAATGCCCTGCGCAGATTATATAACTATTATCCTCACCGCCCTTCCTGTCTGGCGACGGCTCCTTTCTGGCAAATCGCCTACCGAACGAACGCCTCCTACCAGGTGGGAACCCCCCCTGCTTTGGCGTCTAGAAGAGGCGCTTATACCCTGCAGATTGCGCCCAGGTGGGCCGTAAAAGTATCGACCTGGCTGCGCCCACCTGGTGGAGCCGACCTGGCCAAAACGAGTTATCGAACATAGCCTAAGCATCCCTAGTTCCTCTTTTCCTTTGCTCAGCCCGTTAAACTCCTTTAGACAGAGCTTTATTACATAGGCGATCAGATTTTTATGTGTTCTTAAATATTTCACACGCTATTAAAATACATATAGCCACGGGACCGAGGTAATACGAACAAGTTTGATTGGTCTCAGGTCAAGCACAGTCCAAGATGAAATCAAAAGAAGCAACAACCTGTTAGTGGGAGCGCGGCAAATATACTCGGTGTTTCTTTCGCGAAACAAGTATCAGAGGAGCAAGAAAACCGACTTCAATGTCTCAGCTCTTCACTCTCGTTCAGTCAAATCCTGAACAGCCGAGATAACTCTACACAAGTGGAATCTCACAAGAAACGGGGGTTTCAATAAATTTCTAAATATTACTGACCCTAAGACCTACGAGATTATGAACATTAGTCTCGAACATACATTCCGGTTTCAACAATTGCTGTGATATGATCACTATCCCTAAATATCTGAAGGCTAGTTTAGGACTCGCAAAGACTTAGAAGAGTAAGTATATAACCCATCGTCTTTCATGTTTTAAATTGCTCTATATATTATCTAGGATTTATAACGAAAACACTTGCAGCTATGAGAATAAATGCCAAGAAATATTTTATTAACAGGTCATCCTTCGTCCACGGTCCAGTTGATAGCAACGTCCAATACTTAAGTTCAAGCATTGACCTGCCATGGCTCTAACGGGTTTAATGACGATAGTCGTAAAGGAACTACCGGAAGTCTGAACGTTATTTTGACCCCTCCCATTGAAATACAGCTATCCCTTCCCCTGGTAGGGTCCTACGAGGGTTGGTCCGTGCGCGAACACCAGAATCAAAAGTATGTGTATGGTCACGAAGCCTTGATCCTATTAGTTCTATTGGCTGGCCCTTATCGATAACCGTAGGACCCATTTTACCAGGAGAAGGGATAGCCCCTTAGCTCACATTTTTTATTGAGCAGGTTTATCTGTTCCTAAGTCTAAATCAGAGCCACGAACTTACTAGCATTATATTGAGGGATATGACACGCAGTGGTTGATGGGAGGTGGTATTATATTTGCGGTCTTTCATACCAGACGCCCAAAATATTCAGACGCTTCAAATGCTCAGGGAAATCGACAATATGACGTGGAATACATATATCAAGACCACGAAATAAGGTGCTAATTAGAAGACTCTCATTCTATTACCTAGGTCCCCCAACCCCACCACCACGTACTGGTGAACATAAGAGCGCTATGTCCCACTTTAAGAGTTGTTATTGGAAGATCGACGATCACGACTATAGCCACTTTGTGCGCCATCCTTAGAAAGATTTTCACGGTACAAGGGTTACAGCACTGCTTTGTATATTGGGAGGCATGATTGGACCATATATGCCAAGGTAATTTCTTCCACCGTTGTACAAAATTATACTCTAGAAATAACACCAGGTGCCTCAGCCCTCAAGCCGTCGCCGTTGTCTTAGTTAATCTACTTTTATAACAGATAGCTCGTCGAGCAGCATTGTCTAGTACCCGCTCCCTAGCGCAGCATTCCCGAGATGCGTTGCGCTGCTGCCAAACAGATGAGGTCGGCCGAAGCATTAGGGGTTCAATTAGGGTAACCTCGCAGTTGCACCTGTTTAGCAAACCATTGTGGGTGGTGCGTGAAAAATCACATATACAGAGACTTCTTTGGACAGGGGACCCTTGCAAGGCAGTCTAAAAGTGCTGACCGGATCGGCAACCTGAAAAGCTCTCAAACTCAGCCTTATGGTACCACATTTATATAACTCAACGCTTCAATGATTGTACAGGTCGCCAACTAATTATTTTGATTTTCTTTTGTTGGGTACTGCCTAATCCAACGGCGCACAGCCCTCTGCAGCCGCTATGACCGGCCACCATCAATACTACTCATCTCCAGGCGCTACGCCTAGTCCTTCCCATCAACCCAGTCCCTCATTGAGCGCTAAGTGCGAGTGGCCAGGTTTTCACAATATGGAATGCTATGAAGTAGGTTCTTATCAGGCGAAGTATTGTGCACAACGTGAGCCAACTCTTAGCATTTATATTTTTTCGTGCATGCTAATATAATCGAGGGAATAAAAGATGCATGCGAGCAACTCAATTGCACATATCCGAAGAAACTCATCTCCATCTTTCAACCCGGCGTTCCTAACCTGATCACAGCCCGATATTGTGATTTCCGTGAGTAGATAATGTGCTCGCCGGATACACCCCACAAGCTTTTAATTTAAGTATAGATACTTGCGAATTTGGATCATGTACCGAAGGAGTTGTATCATATGTGAATAATGGAATGTCCGCTTGGTCCACTTATTGTAGCAAGCGTAAGTCAGATGTCGACTCCCTTGATTCAAGTGCGTTAAGCCCATCCAATTCAGATAAGTGTTGTGAAGACAACTGTCACTTAAAATGTTCCGGAAGTAACGGAAACTATGACCACAAACGCTGTCAGTATCGTAAGTATATTAAAGTAAGTCTGATTGAAATATTTGTCTAGCTAAGACAGGACAAGATAAATGCCTTGAGAGCTCTTGCGATAAAAGGGCTGTGGATGTCTTCAGATATTGCGAGGATCGTAAGCTACCTAATATATATTTTCTTCTCGCGGGTTAAACTAATCAAGAGCAAGATAAATGCAACAGATCATCGTGCGGCTTAAGGTTAATAGACGGAACACTAGCCTGCAACAATCGTAAGCGCCTCATCCAGATCAGACATCAAGTTCTAACAAGTAAATCAACAGATCGGTGCAAGACTCATATTGAGCCTTGTGGTAGAGCGCGCGAAGTTGGTTCTGACTTGTGTGGGACACGTACGTATAAATGGCGAACGCATTATCTGAATCAATTTCATTGCCCTTACCATTCTTCAGACAAGTGCGAAATATGTAGAAATGAGGTGGCAGAGTATAAGTCATGCTACTGCCAACATCGTACGCAAAGAGCTTGAACTTGTTGCAAGCAATGCCACGAGCTAATTGATATGCAGATGAATGCCCACGTACCAGTTGTTTCAATCCCAAGGAGCGGATCAACCCGAAGGATCAGGGTAGCCCGTACCATTGCCAGAAACATAGCTGTAAGTACAAGATCCTAAGTTATCACAAGCGATATAATGGGTTGACAAGTTTAGATCTTTGTTCCATGGCTGGCTGTCCTAACTTCCGTGAAAGTAACCGTTGGGAGTGCAGTCATCACAAGAACGTTTTTCACAGTTAATTTATTTGTCCCTCATTGTGTTGCTGTCACGCAACATTAAAACCTGATAATTTATTGACGGAATCCAATTCAATGGCTGGATATTGGAATGATTAGGTGTCGGCCTGGTGTCGATCACTACACGCCATATCAAGCGTAGATCAGGGATGTCTTGACCCACCCATTTTCGTGTATCTAATGAGGCTCTACAACCTCTTGCAATAGACTAGATTTCTTATCTATAATCGTCCTGTTCGATAGTTGTAAGCCCGGACGTCTACTACACCACCTTTAATTTAGAGCCTTTTTTCCTATCGTTATATTAATCTTAGACGCCTACGACTATAAACACCTAATAAGATACACCCGTTACTGTCTTATCCGTAATCCTAGTAAGCCTAAACGACTAGGACGAATAGATCGAAGTTATTAAGGCAAAGGCAAATACTAATTAGCAGTGTTCGCAGTAATAAATGAATAAATAAATAAATAGACTACTTATCGCATCGTATCCATAAGAGAGCCGATTTATCGCGATATTGTAAATCACCAGTGTTGTACTAAATCGTAGTAACCAAAATCTCCATAAAGGCCTCTACCCCCCTCACGCTCACCAGTAACTCTCTTCTCCAACCTCTTATAACTCCTGCATGGTACTAGATTGTAGGTGGTGTTTTTTTTTTGGGGGGGGGGGGGGGGGGGGAAAAAAAATTTAAAAATATCAAAA
>Ga0307507_10000222_pt1 | contig 108800 bp, 31 predicted proteins | sample 7_EM_MG_FD_207223 | JGI IMG/M metagenome (GOLD analysis project Ga0307507, IMG submission 207223) | Populus trichocarpa ectomycorrhiza microbial communities from riparian zone in the Pacific Northwest, United States - 7_EM | ecosystem: Host-associated > Plants > Roots > Unclassified | place... | reverse complement strand
AGTTTACAATTACTTTAATCTTCTTTAGGTCCATTTATATGCCGTCTATAGAGATAATAAGTCTAAGGTATAGAACTTCTATTTTATAGAACTCGCATTTATCTATATCTAATTATAGTCTAGCTCTATATAGGGCTTCTAAGACAAGGTCAACGTGTTTCTTATATTTAGCTAGGTTATTGCTATATACTAGAATATCATTAATATAAGCAGTACAGAAAACATCTAGGTAAGGTTATAAGGTATTATTTACAAAGTATTAGAATAAACTTGGGGCATTTATAAGGCCAAATAGCGTTACTAAGTATTTAAATAGTCCGTATCTAGTACGGAATGCTATAAGCTATTTATCTCCTTTTGCAATACGGAGGCGGTTAAATGCGTAAATAAGGTCAAGTTTTGTATAGTAGTAAGCCTTACTTAATCAGTTTAGTATCTTTTAAATTAACGGGAGCAGGTACTAATTCTTAATGGTAATAGCATTAAGAGCTTAGTAATTTATATAGAAGCGTAAACCGCCGCCAGGTTTCTTAACAAAGATTACAGGTACAGCTATAGGCAAAGAGCTTACTCTAATAAATCCTTTACTTAGGTATTCGTCTAAGTACTACCACAATACTTAGAGTTCGTTTTGGGATATTCTATACAAGGGTCTAAATCCTGGTTATTTTCCTTCTTTAAGTACAATCTTGTGGTTATATAGTTAGTACTCCGCTAACTTATTAGCTTTCTTTTATAAAAATACTTCTAGATACTTATAATAGCATACTAGTACTTTTATAGCAGGGTTAATATGCTTCTTTAGTGCTAGGGCCTTTTTAATATCGGCTATTATAACGGCGAAGATTATATATTTAGGTTTCCTAGCGAGTTATGCTAACGGAGTAGCTCCGATTATACAGATATCCGTAAAAAGGGGGGCGAGTTACCAGCTAGCAACTTTCTTTTAATTATCTACTATTTCTTATTTAACTTTAGGTTTAGTATTAGGTACAGAGTTAGTGTTAGATTTAGGTTTGGGTTCTTTAAGTATCCTTTTTATAGTAGAATACCAGTTCTTCTAGTACTTTTGCATATTAAGCTTAAGTTTAGGCTTCTGCTTGGTTTGGGGTAGTATAGTAGTTAGGGTCGGTTTATGTGGTTTAGTATAATTTTTAGGTTCTTAGTAAAATTGGGTAGACTTTTTAGGTATAGGGTAGATGTTAGTGGAAATTTTAGACTAATAGATTTTAGTGGATTTTTTAGATTTTGGTTTAGGGTCTAAGCAGCGAGTTATAAAGCACTTCTACTTACAACGAGAGGCGGTAAATAGAAGCTTAAGGTTGTCCCAATTAATGGTTACCTTATATAGCTTTATTTAAGGTTATCTAAGTATTACTAAGTAACCTAGAGTGGTAACGAAAAGCTTAATTAGTTTTTTATAGTTTAGGTATTAGAGTCTCAGGAATACTATATAGGTAATATAGCCTAAGACAGTATGTTTGCCATTAAATCCAAATACATTAATATGCCGGTTAAGGGGGGTTAGAGTAAAACTATTATCTTATATAAAGATCTTATTAATAAATCCTATACTACTGGCTCCTGTATTAATTAGGACTCAAGCATTAACCTATTAATTATTCTACCAAAGACGACAGTTAACGGTTATGCTATAATCCTAAGAGTCAGAGTTCATAATATCTAAAGTATTTAACAAGATCCTAAGGCAGCGCCATCTTAGAGAGCGACTTAGCTCTAGGACCTTCCTTTTAGAGGCAATTAGGGTGGAGTTCTTATAGCATATTGGTTATAGCTTCGTCCTTATAAGTAGTGCTTACTAGATATAGGGCTGGAACTAGGTAGAGATTAAGGACAGTAACTAGAGGATTAATGCAGTAAACGGCTGCTAGTATTGGCCGTTTGTAATTCGCGTTAGGGCATAGGGACGGAGCAGTAGTTAAAGAGGTAGGAGCTACTTCTATACTTAAAACAGAGGCCTAGCTTAGTGCGTTATTCTTATTTAGAGGACCCTAGTAGGGCGTATCCTAGGGTTCTAGTGTTGATATCTATAGCGTTAGGGTGCTTAGGCTGAGACGATAACTTAGTAGACATTTATAGGTTTATTGTATTATATTAAAGAGCGGACTTTAGTGTCAGGTATAGTATATTATTATATCGTTTATTAATAATGTTTACGCAGGCGTTAAGAGCTCCTAGTAGGTCTACACCTATTAGGGAGGTTTTCAGTTTAGGGCTTAGGGATTTAATAAGGCTGTTAATTAGTACGGAGTCGTTCTAGCCTATTTCTTTTATATAACGGTTAAATTTGGAGAAGTATACTAGGAAGCTTTTTATTCCTTAAGTTATATAATTTATCTTTCTCTAAGTAGTAGCTTGGCGGTTTAGGTCACCATATATAGCTTTAAGAAGTACAATTAGGCTTAGTACTAAGTTCGGTTAAAGAGGTTTAATAAAGTCAGCTACATCTCCTCCTAATTAACTTAGGGCGTAGCAGAGTTAGTTAGCTTTAGTTAGGTAGCAGTTAGTGTTACTAATTAGCTTATTTTTAAGCCAGCTTAGGAATAATTAGAGTTCTTATTGTTTACTAGTAAATATTAGAGGGTTTAGTAGTCGTTCAGATCATTACAGTATAGTAGTTGGTTTAGGGTAAGTAACTACTATAGGTTTAGGGCTCTCGTTCCGCGTATTTATCTCTAAAGATAGTATTCGGTCTTAGGGCCCTAATATAGGCATCTTAAGGGTGCGGATTTCTTCTTAGAGGTCTTTAATTAATTGCTAGTATTATGCTTCTTATTTAGCTTATTATTAAGTTAAAGTGGCTTAGTTCTATACGAGGGCGTCTATAAAGAACTTCAATATTTCTGCCAACTGTTTTTAGAGTATGGACATAATGCTAACGGCTATTATGGGGGCTTTGGGGTCGTTCTGCATTTTAGAGGGTGGTATATAGGGTTAACGCAATATAGTATTACAGAGTAAGTACAAGCGATAATAATATATAGTGAAGTAGATATTATTAAGCTATATATATAAACTATATAATAAAGTTAAGACGTTGCGTAAGGAAAGGAAAGTAGGAAATAGGGAAAAAAGGGTATATAACATTCGCTTAGTTGCTAGGTTAATAGGTACTATACTATATATAGGCAGAATTCGGCAGTTAGAGGTCCTTGAAGTTGCCAGTTGGCAACTCCAACAGTAGAGACGGCAGATTGTGGCGGAATACGGCAGATTGCTATCAGATTGCCGTCTCGTGGTCGGTCTTTAGTTGTTCAGTCGGTGGAAACAGGTGGACGTGTATAAGGTGTTATAGGGGTGTCCCATAACACTCTGGTACTTTAATAGGTTATAGCCCTCTATATAGCTTATACCTTATTAGTTTATTTCTTTAGTAATTTAGACACTCTCTTATAACTTATCTTACTAGTCCCCAGATTCTTTAAATAATATACTCCTTTTAAAGTCTTAATACTAAGCCTATAGCTCTATTATATCCCTAAGTTAGTCCCTTATAGAACAACTTAATAAACTCTTTTACAATAGACCTTAGAACATAGGTTACTTCTTTATTTTTATACTATTTTATATCCAGATCCTCTACCTATACTTCTTAGATCTTCTATATCCAATTACTCTCTAGTAATTTATAGATCTGACCTTCTCTAGTTACTATAATTTTTGGGTAATTATACCTAATCAATCCGTCTTAATCCTTTCGCAGTAAAGCCCCTAATGGCTTTTTGTTATTCTATAGTTCAGCTTTCCTACTTAGAGCATCCACTCGTGCATTATCTGTACCCTTAGTATGCTAAATTTTAAAATGGTATTTTGTAAGCATTTCCGCCTATTTAACCTATCTTTAGTTAAGTTCCTTTATTATTAGGAATCCTATAAGGTTCTTATAGTCCATCTTAACTATAAATGGTTTCTTTATGCCTTATAAGAATACTCTCTATTCCTTTAATACTGCAACTATACCCTAACAACTCTTTGTTGTAGATGTTATAGTTTAGTTCTAGTAGTGTTATCTTTTAACTATAATACGCCACTAGATGCTATATATCCTAATGCTTTTATAGCAAATATACTCCTAGTGCGAAGTCTAATATATCTGTCTTAATAACCGTCTCTAACTTTAGTTGGTAAACCTTAAGGATTGGTTCCTAGGTAAACAACTCCTTAAGTTCTCTAAACAACTTTTTCTGCTCTATTCCCTATACCCACAGTTTCTCTTTCTTTATTAGCCTTATAAATAGCTTAATATTCTTTAACTACTATGCTATAAACCTTCTATAGTAGTTGCAAAACCCTAGAAACGATTTTAACTATATAACATTCTTTAGTTCTTACCAACTTACTATAGCTTTAACTTTCTTTAGGTCCATACTAATTCTTCCTAGTTTAATAATAAATCCTATAAAATTGGTCTTTCTTATAAAGAACTCGTATTTCTTAATTGCTACTAGTATCTATTCTTCTTATAGTCTCTTTAAAACCCATTTAACGTGTTCTTTATGTTCTTTCTTACTCTCTAAGTAGATAATAATATTGTTAAGGTATACTATAACAAACTTATTAAGGTATTCTCCTAACACACTATTAATTCACTTTTAGAATATTGCTAGTGCGTTTATAAGCCTAAACTATATAACTAATGGCTTATATAGTCCTTCCTTTAACCTAAAGGCTGCCTTCTACTTATCGCCTTCCTTAATTCTAATCTAATGGTATACCTATCTTAGATCTATCTTCGTAAAGATCTTTACGTTGCCTATCCTATCTTAGATTTCGCTAATTAAGGGTAAAGGATACCTATCCTTTCTAGTAATACTGTTTAACTATCTATAGTTAATACATATCCTAAGTTTTCTGTTTTTCTTTGGGATGAATAGTACTAGATATCCTACTAATAACTACAATAGTCTGATATATCCCTTCCGTAAGTTCTTCTAGACAAAACTCTTAAGTGCCACTAACTTTGTTTTAGTAAGCTTATAGACTAGAAAGAACCTTAGACTTATTCCTAGTTTTAACTCTATCTTATAGTCCTATGCTATATACTCTAATAGCTTTTCACTTTCTAGTAACCATAACTTTTTACTATACTTGTGGTATCTCTTTAGTATATAACTTAAGCCTCGCTTAGTCTCTTCGTACATTACTCCAACTTAGTACTATACCAACTTAGTTTACTGCCGTACTTTGCGCTGTTAAGTATCTCTAATATTAACCTAACCTATAACCCAATTAACCTTTAGATTATATTCCTGTAACTAAGGTATTTCTAGTATTGCCTTATCTTTTCCTAACGGTAAGATATTAAAAGACATTCTAATTAGTCTCCCTTTAATAGTTAACTAAATAGGTCCTATTTTAAGATTAATAATGCCTCTTTTATAGGCTATCTAATCTCCTAAAATTATTATAAGTGGATATGGGTATTCCTTTTATCTATATAGTAACCCTATTCTTTCTACTATTGCTAGTAATATATGGTTTCTTATTACTCTACTGTCTATTAGTGCTTTAAACTATTAATCTTACTACTTAACTTATAAGTTTAGGTATTATTCTTGGATTCCTTTAAGGGTCTAAGGCTCTACTACTAGTTCCCTCTAGTCCTATAGGCCTCCCCTTTTCCTAACTATTAGCTGCTAGATCCTACCTATACTTGGTCCACTTTTAGCTAATACTTAGTTTATTTCTTTTCCTCTATATGCTATAGATAAGTGTTCTCTAGGCAGTCCCACCACTATTATCTATCTAGGCATTCTTCTATAAGGAATCTTCTGGGTTAAAGTATTAGGTCCCCTTAACTCTATACTTCTACTAGGTGCTATCTATATATATACTTAGCGTCTCTAAACCGTTTTTCCTCTAGTGCCTAATATATCCTTACTAGGTATTTCCGGTTTTTATCTTTTAGTGCCCTATATATATTATATACGTTATCCACATAAGCTATCCATAATAACGTATAATGCGCTAGGTGACTTGGGTTAACTCTTAGCTTATCTTTATTCTTAAGTTTAAACCAATACCTAGTTATCCTAACCACTAGTATTTCCGCTATAGGTACTAAGATTTATTATTCTCCTCTCTAGTCCCTAGATCCTTCTTCTAGGTTCCTTAATATTATAATTAATACTCCTTTAATATAATTTATGCGTTTTTCCGTAATAGGTTAGTCTTAGACAACTTTTTTGTCTAGCTATATATAAAAGTCTTCCTATTTGTTATTATGTCGTTATCTATACCACTTTCCGTATAACTAGTTTAGTGTATATAGTCTGTCTATAAGAAAGTGCCTTATTATTACTACGTCGTAATATTCTTTAGTATATCTCTCTTTAAATCTAACTGGAATATCTAGATCCTCTTCTTGTTCCAGTTTATCTAACTACTTTACTTTAGGCGTCCCTGCACTAGGTCTATTGGTAACTCTTTATATAGGTGCTCTGTCCCTTATATAACCTAGTATAGCTAACCTCTTATCTAGCTTTTGCTCTTACTATATAATAATTCTTTATCTAAACTTATCTATAGTTTCCTATTTTCTGCGTCTTATAGCTAGATTCTTAAAGTCGTCTTACTTCTTAATTTTAGTATTAACTTTTTAATCTTTAGGCTAAACACTATATTTACCTAGAATTGCTATAGTCCTTATTTGTTTCTTGAAATCTTAGCTTCCCATTAACATTCTTACTTATTCCCTAAACTTGTGGTTCTTAAACTTGTGTCCTATACTTATTTGTTTGTTACTAAACTAAGTTACTACTCTTTCCTATCAGTTTTCGTTTATTATGGGTTTTTAAGCTATCCTTATTACGTCCTATAAGTTTAGAGCTTTCCTTATCTCTTTATAAGAATCTTAGACCTATAGCCTTTTACCTTTTATAAGTAGTAAGCTAGCACTAGCAGTTATCTACTTACTTAATTATCTCTAGATATTACTCCTTCCGTCTTATAAAGTAATAGATGCTATATCTAATAGTGTTATAATACCTATTACTAATCCGCGTTTTATAGTGGTTTTAGTCTCTACTTCTATTGCGTTACTAAGGTATAAGTGCTCCTAGTTAGCCTTCTTTTCTTCCTTATTGCTATTAATTAATAAGTACTCTAACTCTATTGTTATTATTACTAATCTTTATCCGCATGTTACTTTAATATCTTAATCTAGCTTATAGAGTTAATCCTATTTTTTTTTATCTAACTCTCTGGTTCCTTTAAGTCCTCTTAACTCTAGCTCTTATAGCCAATAGCTTGCGCCATACTTAGCGTCTTTATAAATTTAGCATGCGTTGTTATAATAAAACGCGAAGTATTTAATTAAACACTCCTTAGTCCCGCGCAATATCCCTATATCCGCGTTATTATACTCTAATAACCTAGTGCCCTTTACCGTATAGTTACTCTAACTACCTTTACAGTCTCTAGCAAAATAACTTTATTTTCCGCAATTTATGCAAGCTCTATTTTTAAACCATTTTTCTTATTATAGAGTCCGCCTAAACGTCTTCTACTGCTAAAATCCCTAGTTTAGCCTCTGCTCCTTAGTCCTATAATTACTTAATCCTTAACCTCTAGGTTTCCATAATTTCTTTATCCATCTTTTAGACTCTTTGGTACCGCTTAGGTCTATTAGCTCTGCGCTATTCCATAGTTTTTAGCTCTATGTCTATCGCTATATACTCTACGCCTTATATAACTATAGAACTCTATCTTGCCCTTTCTTAGCTTATTCCCTTTAATAGATTCTATTATTAATTTTTACTAACTAATCTATTAAGTCTTATAGACTTTCCGCATCTTTTATTAGGATAATTATGTCTTAGACTTTAGTCTTAAGTCCCTGTTTATACTATGCTATAAGCGCCTTATTGTTCCACTTAACCTATATTATAAGTGTCTAAAACTATATCGTGTACTTAATTGCTAAAGAACGTTATACTAAGTTTTAAAGCTTCTGTTCCGCTATAGTTAACACTTCTAGGTCTCTAAATATCTATATTAGTCTTTCCGCGAACCCGTTCTAACTAGTAAATATAAATCGTATATCTTGGTTAGTAGTTATTATACTACTAACTTGTATCTCTATAAGGTAAGGTTTAAATCATTCTAGTGCTCTTCCTATTAAGAACAACCCTACGTACGCCACTTAATCTATAGGTGTTGCTAACTTTACTCCTTCCTATATAACCTTAAAGTGCATTTGCGTAAGGAATCCTTTAAGTTTTAACCTTTCTCCTAAGAATCGTTTAATTAATAGTAACTTAATCTTTACTACTCTAATTCCATTAATGCGTTCCTTAAGTATTCTATTATTATCTAATAAGCGATTAACTATTTCCTGTAACTAACCTCTTGTAACCACTTATAAGTTTATATCTACTATACTAGTGTCTTCTAATCCTAAGGTAGTTGTTGCCGTTAATAGCATCGTAACTGGTGCTTTAGGTGGCATATTGTTTAACTTTATTAATACTATAATTAGGTAGTAAATGTGTAACGGAACCTTATAGTAAGAACTATAGTAGGTCCTATTATTAGGCTAGGTGTATAGGCAAATAAGAAGTTAATAACATAATAATAACTAGTAGAGTAGTTGCCTAATAGATTAACTCCAATTATATTTTAAGATTTACTATAAGGAGAGAACTATCTATAGTAGGGACTGAGGTCCTTTAAATACATAACTATACTCCTAAGAAATCCTCTCTTGTACGTAAAGTACGTGCTATACGTGTTATACGTAGACGTACACTGCGTACACTGCGTACACCGCGTATAACATTATATGACTCGCTTACCATTCCTCGTTACATAGTTCCACCGGCTCTATCCTAAACTGTGCCTATATTAACCAACTAGCTTCCTCCAACTCTTCCCCAAGTAGTCGTAATATCGTACTTAAGCTATCCGTAATATAAATAACTAATAATTCTCTACTATTTCCCTCTATTGTGTAATAAGCTAAGGCTATTTATAAGGTAATAAAGGAGGTGTAATATCTCTATGCTATATACTAGGTTAATAATATATTAGGAATAAGAAATAGCCTAAATACCTTAATTATACTTAATCTGCCACTTTAGTCTAAGGTATATATATAGCATAAAAAGGGAGAGTAGTTAGGCCTATATTAACTTATTATAATTAATAGTTAAACTTATACTATTTAGATGCTTTATAGACCCACTTAATTCCATTTAACTGTTATTAAGCCTTTATAGGATACCCTAAAAGATGCCCTAAAGGAGAACTATAAATAATATACTCTAAAAGGCGATTATAATTCTAATATAATTATAGTAGATATACCGTAACTATAATATAGTAGAGGTTGCTTAAAGGGATTATAAAATTACTAATATCTTATTAATTTTAAAGAGAAATTTATTGCCGCTATTAAGAATAGAGTTAAGTTATTAATAGCCTTTATAACAGCTAAGGAGAAGGCTAACTTTAAGCTTATAAAATAGCTTTAAAAGAAAGGTTATATTATAACTCCTAAAGCTCCTTTCTAAGTATCTAATAAGTAGAAGATTAATAGTCTTATTATAAAAAAAGTTTTTAAATTTAAAAAGTAAAAAATAAAATGGAGACCACGCATTAGGAAATGGAGGTTTCTTTATAGGCAAGGCGCGCTCACTTCTCTACCCCAGTTTGGCCAAGACCTAACCTCAACCTCGACCATAAAAGGCCTTCTCCCTCGCTGCTTTTGCCCTTATACTCTATCTCCTCTTTTTTTTCCCGCTACTGTGCCACCTTAGACTCTAGCTGTCAGCCGTAAGGCATTTTCCATCCCCTTAGTGTCTATGTAGGTGCTCTGCCCGCCTTTTCTAATCTCTATATGTTTTATACTAACAATCACCTAGCGCTGTAACTCTTCGGCCCTTTTTATGGGATATATTTATACTCTCTCCTGGTGTTAACGCATGCTTTGGTTCTACTGTATTCCTCCTTTCTTCTCTCCTCTCTCCTCTCCTCCTGCCCACGTCCCCTACCGATTAGTGCACCGGAATAACATTTCCGTTTATCCTCTTCTTTACCTCCGCCTCTAGCAGTGTCTTGGGCGTGACTATAATGTGCGACTCAATCCCTGTCGGAATAGCTATAAATGGCTATAAGGCTGTGCCGAGAACCGCCTAGCAATAGATTATACGGGTTATAGCTGCTATAAGCTATGGGATGTGTTAGGCAGTGTCACATTACAGCGTCACGATAAAGGCGAAGCCGGACGCTAAAGTGGATCCTCAGCGAAACTATAGGCTGATGCTAGTTACTTAGCTTAGTTAAAGCTGCGCCGCTAAAAGCTAGAAGCCTTCGCCCTTTTTAGCGCCTTCTTAACCTAGACCTAGACCTTACTTTTCCCTAACAATTAGAGGATTGTATTGCGATTAAAGAAGCCGCCGGGCTTTAGTCTAATCCAGCCCCCTATTTAGCTGAGGAGGCACGGGTTATACGGAAATATCCTTTATATGGACCTAAGACTTGCAAGGCGGAATCTAGGGGTAAACGGCCTATCTAGTAGCACAGCCTAGCTTCTAGTGGAGCTGGTGTTATAATCCTGCTCTTAGCTGACGAATACTGGAGAAAAATTCGCGCATTTAATCTCCTAACGGAGACGGACTTTATGTGGTAGCTATATCAGCTAAAAGGGCTGAGATGGATATGGGCGTGATCGCCTAATCTACTTGCGCTATCTGCCCCCTTATGTTATTTATAATATCCGGCTATGGGCAAGGGTGAAAGCGAGGCTTTTGCGCATATTTGGGAGGTTAAGCAGCGGCTGTAAGCTCTGTAGAGTATGACTAAGGAAGTTCCTCGGATCCAGGGGAGAGATTTAAGGATGCCCTTATTACTTGGAGTGTCTTTTAATGCTTATAGTAGAATTATAGCACGCCCTTTACCTATCTAACACTAGGAATTATGGTCTCGCGGAGGATCTAGCGCGGAGGATCCAGCTCGCTGGTATATTAGGGTGGAAAACGGATATATTAGCGCTAGCCCTAACTCTAAGGAATAAGGGTAGAGGAGGCACTTCGCTACCAACCTCCTTAATAGGGAGGCTTAGTGTGATGCCCCTATTAGAGGCAGAATGTGCTAGCTTAGTTGGTTGGGTCTTAATTATAGTTTCCTAATAGGCGTTAATCTTGTGATAGTTTAAGCCCGTGCAAACCTTTATACGTTACAAATAGTAATTGCTAATAGAGCGTAGATTACACGTTTTAATTCGCTATTAAGCTAGTAGGGTTATTTTAGTGTAGATACTGCGGATATGAGCTAGTAGCGAAGAGGAGACTGGTGTGGACTTAAAAGCCCAGCGTAACCCGTCCTTTAGGGCTATTGGAAAGATATAAAGCAATAACAACTCTAAAAACAATGGTGGTAGCAATAGTGGTATCTTCTTAACCCCTTCGCTTTTATTTAGAAATTTTACTTAATAATATCAATTTCTATACTATACCCCCTAAAAAACTAAGGGCTTCTTAGCATTATATAATTACAGCCCCTAAGAAAAGCACGAGCAGCAAACCTAAAAGGAGAAATAGGGGAGTACCTCTTTTCCCCCTAAAAAGCCAAGAAGCATTAAAAGCTTGGGCACTTAATAGCATATTATTCCACCTAGGGCCTTAATTTTGGAGATTCCGTCTAATAAAGCGTCTGTAGACCCTATATATGATTACGAGAAAGCTTATAAGAAGTATTATAAGGATGATGAGGATAATAAGGACGACGAGGAAGATTCCTATAGGGATAGAAATAATAGTTAAGTCTCTAGAGGAAGTCAAGGTAATTATCCCCTATAATTACCCTATTACACTTTCCCTATTCCCCTAGTAGTTGTGAATATGTATGTTTAACGACTAGCAGAAAATCTAATAGTTATTAAAGACAATATAGCTAATCTGGACTTGGAAGCTAAGGGCGACGAAGCTAGTAATGCTGATAATAAAGCTAACGAAGCCGATAATTAACCAACACCTTGTAGATTAGGTATGCGCTTCCCTTTTTAATTTATAATAGCCTTATTTAACAATTAGTAGATGATGGAAATAACAGCAGTAATAAGGATAATAAAGATAATAAGGAGCTGCCTTTATTAGAAGCGCTAGAAGAGGAGGTATACGCACCTATATATAACTGTACCACACCCTTAACGCTAGACGGTAATTAAACGGATAATTTAGCTAAGGGGCATTGCATTAGAACTGCTCCGCAGTTTAGGTAAAAGCTTAGGATATTAGTAGCTGCTAGTTAAAAGTCTTTAGGAGCTAAGAAGTTAAAGAAGCAGAGGTCTAATTAGCTTAATTAACTAGATAGCATTGATTATATCTCTAATACTTTTATTAGTAAGAGCGGCGAGAGTATATAACCTAGGAAGTAATGAAGATTACCTACTTCCTAAAGGACTACGCCTTCTGGCTCTCCTACCCTTGGCCTTAATAACGGTGACGGTATTAAGGAGCGAGCGGTCTCTACTACGCGGCCCACCAGCTCCTCCCCCTGGCACTATATATCTCCTTGTAATACTAGACCACCAGAAGATGGGGCTAATAATAGTTATAATTCTAACAACCCTACTAAAGAGAGTAGCGGGGGTGGTAAGGGCAGCGAGGGCAGTGATAGTCTATGTCCCTAGAAGCAATAAAGGCCACCCACCTATTATAAAGACTTGTCTTCTAGCCCCCTTATCCCTCCTATCCTTAACCTTAACTCTTAATACCCGCAAGTTGACTAGTAAGTGGTATCTACTCCATAGCTCGCTAGCCCTTTGCTTTAGGAGCCTACCCTTCTCTATAGTATTAAACTGTCTTATAACGAGGCTAGCAATTATACTTACAATAAGGACGAGGACGGTAATAGTAGTAGCGTCACTAATAATTAAAGCGACGTTTTAAACCCAGAGCCTACTGTAAAGCGTTATACCCGGACTAAAAAAGACAAAATTAATAAAATAAGCTTGGATAATAAATGGGAGATTAATAATATTCTAGGGGAAAGAATAACTAAGTTAGGGCGTAAATATAAGGTAGCTTAGAAGCCCACCTAGGTTTATAAGAGCGGGCTTTTAAATTCTAAAGATGCCCTTAAGTCTTACTAAAGACGCGTTTGGCAAGCCAAAGCTAGATTATTGTAGGTGCACTCTTTTTCCAAAGTTGCAAAAGTAAAGGGCAGGGTTGCTGTGCAGAAGAGATGGGGCTAGTAGCATGGGCGTATTCTTATGTTTTGGTTGGTCCTGCGGAAATAGGAAGCTGGGGTTTACATTCAGTAGTCTAATTATTTAAGTGCATTTTCTTAAGGCGGTGTTGCTGTATGCAGCTATTTTTATCTAAATTTCGCTGCTAACTTATTTATGTTATGTATATCTAATCAAAACGGAGCCTTATAAGTTGTGAGACTTATTATGTTACTGGGCATTACAGCACCTATTTGTTTATATTACAAATCCTCTTTCACTATTAACACACTTAATATTTTGTTGAATTATAAACTTCTCTATACTTAAAATGTGTTAATTTACCGAGATTACTATCCAATATAAAAAGTGCTAAAAGAGACTAAGATATTCCTTAAAGATAAATCGCATTGTCCCCTACCCTAGCGCTATTATATAAGGTAGGCAAGCATGTCCTAACCTAACACCTATAACACAAAGTATAGCGCAGTTTAGGAGCTCGCTAATAACCAGAGATTGTCCAGCATGTCCTAAATAAAGGATGGTTAGTATATTACACTGTATATAAGGATAGTAAGACTAATGGACTTGTAAAGCATAAACTTACCTTTATTATATTAACGCCAATAACACCTAAGAAATGGGTAAAGTATAAATCTAGATAAAGAAGCCTTTAGATTTTTAAGCTAAAGACAAGATTTTGTAAACGTTAAAAGGAAAGCCTTAAGAGTGTAGAGGAAATACCGCGGCGCTATTACTAGGGATAGATTCCTTAAACCTGTGAATAAGTTTAGATAGTTAAAACTCCTAGTTTTATAAATATACCTTACTTACCTATTTCTTTAATAACACCATCTATGTGGTTATATTTGCCGTTTTAATAGCCTCTAATAATAACTCCAAACGCCCCTAGGGACTTTAATTCGGGAAATATTCCTTATTTATAACAATCCTCCATATTATTATTGGAAAGTTTATAAAAGGTAATATAACGCATTAAGATATAATAACAAGCTAATCTAAAGGCAAAAATTTCGTCCTTCTAAGGCGTGCTTAGATATAGAGGTTAGGCTTGAACTAAGTACAAAGCAAGAAGAGGAGATCTATTAATTAATAAACCAGTAAAGTTAATTAGCTTTACGTTCAAATATTTATCTAAGAGAATGTTATAGCACGAAATATTACTGTGTATAACACCTCTAGAGTAAATATATTTAAGAATATCTGTAAGCTGTAAAATCTAACGCATTTATAAAGTTTGATCGACGTCATTGCTTCTATCCTAAAGAAACCTGTAGAGCTGGCTGTTTAGAGCGCGTTCTAGACGTATTGCCGTATAGTTATCCTTCTAGAAAAGTTCGCTGCTATGGTATTGCAAGAGTCTATTATATTAACCGAGTCTCTTATAGATCTCCTTTTCAACTTTAATAAAGCGTTAAGAATTCGCGTTGTTTAGAGCTTTAATAACCTCGTTTTAAAGTTTGTCGCGATATATAGTGCCCGAAATTCCCCAGCTGATAAGATTCTCACAGCTACAGCTAGGGGATGGCACTACGATAAGGTCTATGGTGTTAAAATAGTAAGGGCTTTAAAGGGGTGGCAAAATTCTAGTATCTGGCTAACTAATCTATTATTTACCCTAGATTTTAGACACTATTTTTAGATAGGATTAGTATTTATAGTAGATATACTAACCCTGTGTTATCTAGATCTAGTTAATGTGAATAGTAATGCATTTTCTCTAGCGTTTGTTGTTTGCGCTAGTCTAGTTATAGGCTAGCTATAGAGAATATAAGGCTAAAACTATGTTTATAACCTAGCCAGCTAATTTAAATTATGTGACACAGCTAAAACCAAACGGCAGTCCGAATAATATAAAGTTGGGCATTAATAATTGATTAACTCATGTATATAACGTAAAGGCGCATAAACTGGCTGTAGTTAATTTACCTTATAAATAAGAACGAGCCATAAGAATCTAATCCTTATAAGATATTTTAGTTGGCGGAGGGGCTATATATCCGGTAACTCCAATACACAGCTAAAATGCGTATTATAGTAGACGCCTTACCCATTGTTCGGCTGGTGGCCTAATTATACACGTAATGTTCTGCGCTAGAAAGCTTTAATAGTAGGGTAGGGTAAATCCGGCCGCAGCTTAGCCCAAGAGGTAGCCGCTTGGCAATTCTTTTATATAAGCCTTCCTGTTGGGCACCAATGACTAAGCAGCCATAAACCTATTAACTGTAGTAACACCTCTATTTTCCCTTATAAATTTCATTTAACCCTACTTTGCTGATTATTTGCAGCGTAGTTCCGCAAAGCTGCTTTCCGTTTAAGCCTACAATCCACCTTTTTTTATGTTTCTTGTGTTCTGCCTCTTATAGTTATCTAGCAATTCTATTCTTGCCATTAAGATAAATATTAGCTTAGCTATTCCGCGCAGCATATACCTAATTACTTACATCTTTTATAATAGTTGTGCTTTAATGCGCATATGCTTTATAGCCTTTTATTTTAAAACAAATTCCTAAATCAGCTGCCATTCCTCCTTAGACGGCTATCTGTGATTAAAAACACTTTGTAAAAGATAACATTTGCTTAATATTTCACGTCCACAGAATACCTCTCCTTTATAGCTACTAGTCCCGCTGACTTGCGCGGTCGCACTTTTAGCTATATAGATTATATCCGCTAAGGCTAGGGATAAGGCGCTTAGTGGGGAATAGGAGACGATTGGAGGTTATATATTTAAGATAATGGAGGACATAACTATAACATTTAAAGGCGGATTATGTAATATTAAAGATGGCAAAGGGAAGCTGGTTAAAGCTTTAGGTATAGAAGATGGATAAGTAATAAGAGAGGTTCTTACTGGGTATAAATGTTATATAATAAGGGCACGGATTAAGTTAGAGAAGAGGTAGTAATAAGTAGTAACCCAAAGCAATATATGCTATTTATTTGTAGATAAGAGTTAATCTCTAGCTTCTTTTATGGTATTTTTTGAAAGCTCTAGAGTATCTAGGTCCCCTAAACTGAATAAATTAAAGATGTTCTATTTATAACCGTAACCGATTCTAAGTACAATAAGAGCGTCCTTATTGTCCTTTTTTGGTATATATATAGATAGGCAATTTGTAACCGCTAGTCCTCCTCTCTCCTTTTTCTTTCTTTATAAATTACTTGTCTGTATCCTAGTGCAAAATGGCTTAGGGAGATTTTTAATTATATAGTGCCTTGTAAATGAGAAAGAAAAGTACTAGCCCTCCCCTAGTAATATTGGATTTCCTATTTAATGTTAACCACAAATGCGACATCTTATTAAAGGTTATTTTATAGACCTAGAGTTTGCTATAATTCCAACCAGGGACGCTTTAATAATGGTTTATCTGTAACTTAATAATATACTAGCATAATGGCGCTTAGAGGACTCTTAGAAGAGGCGTCTGTTTTAGATAAGTATTTATATATTAAATTTGGGGAATAAGGTATTTAACTATTGGTTTTAGAATTATTAGACAAGATTATACTTTTCTTTTACAATAAATCTTACTCTAGGATATATAAGCAACTAATTAATAAATACCTAAGACTTATATACTAAGCGTTTGGTTAGCGTCCTAAGGGATTAGAGCTTTAGAATTCCTCTCTAATAACTAAGAGTTTTAGGCTAATATTAGGGGTTCCTTTAATAATATTTATTAATAATTCATTCAAAATACAAGGCTCTTTTATACTAGTAGAGGGATCCACCTCTAAAGATAGACGTTTTGGAGGCGAAGGAATTAATATGCTAATTAAATTGGCCTTATAAAGTGTACTGGCAGCAACTACAAGACTATGGGGGTGGGGGCGATTCTCCCACCATTCTTAAAGCTTTTGGAGGAGGTTTTTTACCAATACCGTTACTAGCCTCAAGATAGGCGCTGCTAAAGTGTATAGGAGGAATACTTCAGGACCTAAGCCGATGAAAACGTCTGTTAATAGAGTACGTACACGTAGCCTTACACTTCGTTACGCCTTTGAACGTTTCCCCAAGGATGTCGCGTTTTCTCGCAGCACCTCGAGGCACGATTTGAACGCGTCGTTCTGATGGGAGGGTAATGGATACGTATTAGCGTTAAACGTCTTTCTTTTTTCCTTGAGAAGCTCGTAAAACCAGTTATTTAACGCCATCGGAAGTTTAACTAAGAATGAAAAGAAGGATAAAGAGAGCCGGGACAAGAAAGAGCGAGACGAGAAGAGACGGGAAGAAAGAGAAGAGAAGAGAAGAGATAAGAAGAGAAGAGAAGAGACAAGATAAGATGAGACAAGATAAGACCGGTTAACCTAATTATGTGCCACTTCCCCTAGCTAAACGATGCACAGTTGGATCGCTTGCTATAATCCAACCAGTATTACTGGCACCAATTCTATACTTATATCTTTAATTCGACCTAAGATATTGCCTATCTCCTATATGTCAATTAGAGCACTTCTATACTTTAGGCAATGTCTTTTTTTAAGCTCGCTCTAGTGCCAGAGTTAAAATCCCGTATGCAAGCCAAGGGACTATTTCCATAGGTATAGTAAGCACGTATACTATAGCTTTATTTACTATAACGGAGATGATATTAACGTGTCTTAACTAAAGTCCGCTAGAATTAATTGGGGAGGGTAGTCTATTACTAGAAGAGGGGTGCAGATACACCCGTAGTATAACTTATATCGTATAAGAAAAGGGCGGATTTGGCCTAAAAAACGATACTATCTAGCTTTTTTTTCCACTTAGCTCCTTTTTTAGATCAGTATTACGTTACCAAAGCTTTATAGAGTAGCAATGCCAGTCGCATCTAAGCCTATTACGCTAGCGCCTTCACTACCTTGTAATAGCATAAACACCCCCCCTAGTAGCCCAAGCTAAACGTATCTGCATTATAAGTAACTAGCGCAGCTTCTTCTCTCTTAAACGCTTACAACCGTATTGAAGATACTCCAGGCGGTCTAACCTCCTTTACCTCCTCTACCTCCTCTACCTCCCCCTACGAGTTTAGGGGTTAAAGAGATACCCAAAGTAAGAGGTTCCAAGGTTGAAGTTAAGGTGTTAAATAAGATGTATGCTTACGAAATCCCTAAAACACACTTGGAAATACGCTAATACAGCATCTACTACAGCTGGGACAAACAAAGCTGCCAGTATAAGACCATAGAGACTTCGCCGGATATGTTAAGTGAGCGTAATATACATAATCAGTATATTTGTGTTCTTAGGAAGAAATTTGGTCTATCTCTTAGGTGCCTTTAAACATGTCAACTTAGATGCTGACTTTAAGCTAGAAAAGGACAAGAAAGACTATAGCACATACCTAAGCATAAATTTAGGAGAAGTAAGAGACGCCTTACAGGTAGTGCTAAACGGCGTATAAGCCATCTCCCTTCGGGAAGACAAGCCTATAGTAAGTGGACCTTTATACAAATGTAGCTAATTTTAATTTAACTTCTAAATTCCTACGAACCTTATATTTAATTTCCTACCCCAGTTGAAAATATACTAGGAAAGTCTTTCTCCCAACTTAATTAGTGCTAAGCACCTTTAGGGGTTACTAAGATTCCTTAAAGACTATTTCGCGCCTATAACTAATAGTCTCCTGCCGCTTCTAGACCATGGCGAAATTAATTTCGATCTTTTTTAGGCCTTGTTTAAACCAAATACGCATGTCCTTATAATTTGCGAAGGCTCGGATTAACCAAGATGCCTTATATATGATTTAGGCAACTTTAAAACCTTACTTTTTGGCAAAAAGAGCTTCAAACTTGACTGTCACTATTTTGGCTACGATGGGAAGGCGTTTGGCGAGGTAAAAACCACCCTCTCTATTCCGGAATTCCGTTTAACTATAAAAATTACGTCTCTTAAGGTATTTCCGCTGGAGCATTATAAGAGGTAAGCTGAGATAAAGCAGGATCTTATTAGCAATAGCCAGAAGTTCGTGTCTTTAAGAGGCATTAACCACTGTAAATATAAAGGGATCGTGTTTTTCTGGACTAAAGATGGCCTGTTGAGATTTTCTACAAGCGGCCGCATTATGGTGGACGCGATAGCATTTTATCATTAGAATCCTAACTATGGCAAGCAACCAATCACTATAGATATGTACGGAATTGGCGTGTACAATTAAGGGACCAATCGGCAAGGCGATGTGAAGAATTAGGGTTTAGTTCCTAAGGAGATAGGAGATAATAAGTACCTAATCTATCCACCAACAGCCCTAGCCTTTAGTTTGGTAGATAAAAAATAGGGTCAGGCTTTCTACACTCTTTTTCTAGAGCTAGTAATGTACTAATATAAGTACTAATAGGTGAATTTGCCGTCGCCAATATTAAGGACATTGATTGGAATGCCTTAGCATTTAAGTCACTTGTAATTGATGAGGACAAGAAAATGGTGCTTTAAGGACTTATAAAGAGCTACTAGTCTAGGTCCAGGAAATTAAAGTTTAATAATATAATTAAAGGGAAGGGGAAAGGCCTAGTTTTCTTGCTACAGTAAGTTTTCTAGCAAGGCATTGGCTGTTTTAAAGGCTGACCGTTTCAGTGGCCTACCTAGGGTGGGAAAGACGTTAACAGCTAAAGTACTTGCCGAATCTTAGAGGAGACCCCTCTATGTGGTTTGTTCCCCCTTATAAGTGTATTTATATACCAGTCTAACCATAAGAAGGCTTATGCGGGAGACCTTAATATGGATCCAGCCTGTTTGGAACAAAACCTGGCTCTAATAGTTAAAAACGTTTACTGCTGGAGCGCTGTCCTTCTTCTGGACGAGGCCAATGTCTTTCTTACAGAAAGAACTTTAAATAATGTTTAACGTAATAGCCTAGTATCCGTCTTTCTGCGACAGATGGAGTATTTCTAAGGCATTATGTTTCTTACGACAAACAGAATTACCGTATTTAATGCAGCTATATAGAGCAGAATATATCTTGTACTTAGATATAACAAGCTAAAAAAACTGGCAAGAGAGTAGGTATGGAAAAACTTCCTAAAGTAAGCCAATGCTGCTGCCAATATCTCTGGAAGGGATATGGAGCGGCTTTTAGACCATTAATTAAACGGAAGATAGGTAAGGTAATGTTTAAGTGAAAGTTTTAAGCCTAGTGCTAATATACTGTATTAGATCAAGAACACTATATGGATTAGCTATAGCTTGGCTAAAAGTAAGGGGGAGAAACTTATATATAAGCATTTGGATAAGGCTCTTACGTTAAATAAAGATTTTAAAAGTGACTTTAAAGGTGCTGGATCAGTTAAGAATATAAACTCGTATATATAGATTCGCTTATATATATACAGTATTAAATGTCTTATAGATCTCGTAGCTGGTGGCATTATTACTTATTACTTTCTCGAAATTACTTGCTTGCTCCTATAACAACAAGGCCTATGTGGTAGGCTATAGCGCGGGCGAATTACTTATAGATCTGGGAATAGGAGAATGGAAGCTGCAGGGTATTGGTTCCTATAGGGGAGTGGAAGATATAAGCGTTAGTTCCCATAAGGAATTAAAAGCTGTAAGGTGATAAAGAAAGTGGGTAATAATCCCTATAGAGAACCGCAAGCTGTACGAGATTAGTTTCTATAGGGGAGTGGAAGAAATTGCCATTAGTTCCTATACGGCAGTAAAAGCCATACGGGAGTAGGAGCTATAGGGTATAGTTCTTACAGGGTAGTAGAAGATACGGTTACTATATATAGGAATGGAATTTATAGGGGATTTGTTCTATAGGAGAACGGAAGCCGTAGGGCATTAGTTCCCGTAGGGGAGAGGAAAACATGGCTGTGGGCTCCTATAGGGGAGCAAAAGCTATACGGGAATGCAAGCCGCAGGGGATTGGTTCCTATAGGGCGGTAGAATACGTGGGCATTAGCACCCGTAGGGGATTTATTGGCGCAGGGGATTTATTACCATAGGGGATTTATTACCGCAGGGGAGTAGATTTTATAGGGGAGTGGTTCCCGTAGGGGATTTATTAGAGTAGGGGATCAGATCCTATAGGGGATTATTAGGAGTAGGGGATTAGTTCCTATAGGGCGGCGAAACACGTGGGCATTGGCTCCTGTAGGGGATTTATTTAAGTAGGGGACTTGTTTAGGTAGGGGATTGGTTAGAGGAAGGGATTAATTCTCCTACGGCCTCTATTTAGGCGGCATAAGGTGGCTTCTAATAGGCTAGGGAGTGGATTATATGTTTTGTGGAAATATAAAGCCTATATAGGATGGTAGGGTGTGGGGACCTGATAATCTGGCGGAAGATTAGGTTATCTATTTTTCTAGGTTTATTTAGCCCCGGCAACTTACCCTACGCTGTTTTACATGCGTTTTAACCAAGGCTGCTACCTAGCCTTAACCGCCCGAATCTTTAGTCGTGCTGTGGAAGAGTATAGGACAATAAAATATTATTCTATCTACTTTGCCAACACCTTTGGATCCTTTTGTGCTTGCTAGAGTATCTTCTTTATCCTAGAATATAGCTCTAAATTATCCTTTTCCTACCTCCTACTATTTGGAAATACTACTTTCCGGAGCCTATTAACCTAGGGGACTAATAACTGATAGTACGGCGTAAAGTACTCCTCCGCTGTTTTAATGAAATCACCTTTATGAGCCACCTCTCCTTTTTTTAACTTAGCTAGCTCTTTAGTGTCTATATAATTCTACTTCTTAAACCTTGGGATAGGCTTGCGCTTCTTATTTGGACCCTTGTAATAAATGCACATCTAGAAAAGCACTTAGAAGAACGACTCTAAATTATGCCTAAAGGAGTGTTTCTTGCCTAGAAGCACTCCTATAGCTATAAATACTCTTATGTTGGTCTTGCCCTGTGCTTCTAAAGGTCCTTCTCGCTTCTTTTTGATTGTGAGATTAAGATCGATTAAGAATAACTTCTAGGAGGGATTGTTGTCTTCCTCGTTTATTAAGAGGTTGCCTATTAAAATATCACGTTAGAGGATGCTAGCCTGCGTATATAAAGACTTATATCCTTTAATGCCACCCTCTAGCGCAGCAAGCATTGCAGCCGGAGAGCTTGCCTTGTAAAGAGCCTTTCCATAGTTATAGGTGATGACGCGTTAATACACCTAATTCTGCATAATAGGGCGCTTAATCGGAGAGCTCAAACACGGGCGCTTGTTGGGCGGTAATGGGGTGTTAGTGTAGCTAGACGACCTCTTTCTGCTAGTGCTTTGGCCTTTCCTTGCACTGCCTTGCACTCTAGCTATGCTTAAAGGCACCATTAGGCTTTTAGGCTTGTAGTTTGTTGCTTTAGTAATATCTAACCCCTTACGGATATTAAAGATATTATTATCTTGTCCACCTATATAAATAGTCCTATAGTGATAGTACCTGGCTATGTTAATTACTCCTTTCTCCGCTACCTTATATAGCAGTTCGCCTTCTTCCTTGCGCTCTAGGTACTACCACGAGTCTTTAATAATAAGAGGTATCTTAGAGGTGTTACCCTTATAGTGCGCTTTCTAGCAAGTTGTTGCCTAACCGGCAATATAGGGTGCCCGCTTTATAAGTTTATTAAGGATAAGACGCTTGGTCTAATCGTTGCGCACGACCTTAATATATTGTTTACTATCTAATGTTAAAATAGTAGGGTTGAACCCAAGCTACTCTTTATTTATTAAGAGAAACCCTAACATCGCCAAGGTAAATTGTAGTCCGTCTTTATTAATATTAAATGGTAATAATGCGATGCCTCCTACCCGGTTATACTCCTATAGCCGCATAATAGATCTATAGAGGGTAAAGCCTAAGATAAAGCGACGAGTGTTCTAAGTGGCGAAGACTTCTCTTATATATTTTCCCAAATTAAACCATGCCTGCGAGGCTATATCAGTATTTGGATTACTTTTTAGCTCTCTTAGCACAAGTATATGCGACTAATGGCATTAAGAGCTTTTGCTAGCTATTAGATTATCCACAAAACCGATATCTAGCTTTCGCTTTGCTGTAGACCCTTATAAGGGCTGCTTAGTATATGCGACAAGTGTTTATTATATCTTTGGGGCGGACCCGTGCTCCTCTACAAAGCCCAAAAATAATTTAATTAGGTTATTAAACTATACCAGGACATTATCTTGCTTTGCGCTTTTAGGCCAGTTACGCTAGCCACCCTTAGCGTATAGTGGATTGTCCCCTTCCTTGCATTTCTTAAAAACGGTAGCGCTTGCCTCTTTAAGACCTTCCACTCCCCTAAAGAATGCTTTATATAAGCTAGGAATCCCTATATAAAGAGGGCCTAGCTCCTCCTTTAGAATATAATCTACGTATTCCCTGCGTTCAGACGAGTTGGTAAAGCTGCTTATATTGCGCAGATGCGGGGTTTAAACGTAGAGTAGCAGCGGTTAGGGTGGGGGGGTGGACTCTATGACAGTAGCGTATACCTTTTCCTAAATGACCTTGTTAGATTTAATGCGGAGGATCGCATTTAGAAGAGGTAGGAACCGCTTAATGTCAAAGTTGTTGGAACCGACTGCTGAATTAAGTCTCAATAGATTAATAAAAAGGCTTTTGTTGCCGCCGTTAGATGGCAATAAATAAGAAGCGTGAAGGCCCTATAGAGCTAGTATTAGATTAAGCAAAATATTCTTTAGTTCTGTAAGCGTTAGATGGAAACTTGTAATAGGTATATTAGCAATTACCTTTGTTACCTATCTAGTGTAACGAGTCTAAAGAGCTAGAGATGTCTAGATCCTAATAAGCCAAGTTAAATAAATCGCGAAAGTCATTTAGTCCTTCTCTAATAGGTTTTGTTTTGATTATCCCTAATCTAGAGAGATTTGTCATTGTGGGCAAACGCGCCAAAAGCTACGTTGGGAGGGCTGACGTGGCAGGCGGGTAGGTAGGCAGAAAGGGTAGATTAAAGATGCTAGTATATAAGGACGGTATAATAGCAGATAAGTGTAGGGAGGTCGAGAACACGTTAGTGGTGTCTTGCAATGAGGAAATGACTAGGGAGAAAAGTGTAAGGAAGAAAGCAAGGTGTGAGCAAACGCGAGGATTAAAGATTAGGTGCGAAAAAGTCAAGCTGACCTGATATGGCTTAGACTAAGGCTTCGCAGGGCTTAGTTAAATACTAAGCTATAATGGGTAGGTAGCGTTTTCTGGTCTATAACTAGTTATACTTATTGGTTTTAGTTTGTTTTGCGACATATAAGGCTCTAATACAGCGGAGCTCTTATATAGTGAGGCTGAAGGGGCGCCCAAGAACGCTAACGAATAATTACTAGTCCTGAAACGAGCTAAATCTAACATGCCAAATATGGATACAGTTAACCTCTTTTTATAGCGGTTAATTAGCCTATTTTCTGAAAACAGGTTCTAGTTTCTAGAACTGGATCTAGTATATATAGACTCCCCCTTTGCTGGTATATATTGCAAGGGAAACGCATTGTTATTGCTGTCTCCTTGGTAACGCCTTATTTATTCCCTTTAAAATGTAACCCTCGCCAGTGTCTATTTTATATGGGTGACGAGCGTTTATCTCTATTTATTTACACTAGATGTAAAAATCCTCTGCAATATACCCCTTATTAAACTAAATCGATGGCAATTCCCTCCTAAGTTGGTTAGGTTTTAATATGTCTTATTAGCTCTGGGGCATTACAGACCTTATTGCTTCTTTAAGAGAAGCTGACCGTAATAAGCATTGTAGTAAAGGTTGTTCTATTAATTATAGCGTGTAGCTACGAGCTTCGCCGTCTTCTGCTTATTATATTAACGGTATATAAAACTGGTAGACGAAGCAAGCCGATACAATGTCCATTTACCTTATAGTTTATATTGCTTCACCACTTTAAATGAGGGCGGTACTATGTTTTGGTTGCTAGGTTCCTAAAGGATACCAGTAACGTTAGTGTCTTAGGAGGGCTCTAAAGCCATTTTCTTTGTAAGAGGATATATGGATGAAATATGCTGAATCTTAGAGGGCAGTAGGAGTATAAATACCGCTCCTTACGTTCTTGTGACGCTAGAGCTGAAGAGCGGAAATTCTTAGGCACAACTAAATTGTAATTGTATTGAAGCTTGTCTATAACCTAGGCTCTAAGGCGTGTGTCCTTCTCCAACATATCCTATAGCGCTTGGTATTTGTCTGGCGATATGCGAATACGCTTCTAAGTGTTGTTCTATGATCGGCCTTGGTAGTGCAGTTGTATAAGGCTGAGTAGGTGGCGAATACGGTAAAAAGGAGGTTGTGGAGAAGAGGCGATAAGGACCGTGGCCGGTGGAGAGATTAGTAGAGGTGTTTTATTCTTACGCCATAGGGTGCCAAGAAGGGCTATAGGCTTACTAAGCTAATCTAATCTAATTGGAATAACTCTACGTTTTATGACAAGTCTTTTCTTTATAGAGGACCAAACGAGTTATAGGCCGGCTAACTTATCGCTGTTAAGCATACAAAGGTGGAGAACTTATAAGCTTACTATAAGCGAGTCTCTTAACTTCAATCCAATATGCAAAAACTTGTCCATACATGTAAACGATAACGAGATATTCTTGACATAGAAGCAACTAGATAGAAATAAAATACCAAGCTAAGGAAATCCTAATTAACGCCTTAATTCTTAATGCTGAAAGACAAGAATATAATTGCAAAAATCTTCCTTATAAGAAATTTCTTATACCTTAGACCTCTTAGAATCTCTATCTATGGTGGAATCTACCTTTTTCTTGCGTACCCTTCTCCTTAATATCTCTTCTAATAAATCCTCTAATGCCTTTCCTAGTTGATCTCCTTGCTTGTACGGTTTACTCCTCTTGGCTATCTCTATTATAACATCTTCAAGTGGTTTGTATATCTCAGCATGACGGCGAAAGAGACGGGGATTTTTAGCATAGTATAATGCAAGTCTGTTTGGTAGTATGTCCACGGCTGAAACCCAGGTAGGATACTAGCATATTACTGCGATAGGGCCGAATATAGATACAAATAATTTATGACTAGGGCTTTGGAGACGTTTTAAGTCCTTTATTATAAAACAAGAAGGCAACTACGAGATAAGATACTTTAGTTGTCTACGCGAAATCATGGCATTGGAAATCGTTAATATTTTAAATAGGGGAGATGCAACTCTAAGAAACGTTGTAAGATTAGCTAAGCTATTCCCTGCTTACTTATTAGTATTGCTAAATAAATATAGGTGTTTTATAAACATACCTAGAGGCACCGGCAAACCTTTAATATAAACCTCTTTTGGTTAAGGTGAGTTTGTTTTAGCCTCGCCATAGCTCTCTATTGGCTTAGGTAAGACTGTCTTAGTTTCGCTGCGGCCTTCTAGGCTCTTAAGGTAATTGGCGTACATTTCCGTATCTTCTTGTATATTACCCTCCGTATTGTTGTCGATTTTATAAGAGTTGACCCTATTAGGTGTTTAAGTAGGCGTATAAGGCATCTGTTTCTGCATAGGGTCGGAAAGCTACAATTGTTTCTTTTCCCTACTGGCAGATGCTATGTCTTTGTTGTCAATGCGATTCTGGGATGATTTAAGGTTTCCAGCAAGTTAATAAACAGGTATATTATCTTCGGGGCGATAGCATATTGTGATGTTTTTATAAGTACCGATTAAGGACCTATAGGTTATGTTAGCAACGTATCTAAGCTTGGTTAAGGTAATATATATAATATTTGGTATTCTTATAAGGATGGTAAGGGATGTATGGTCAAGAGGTTAAATTTAAAGGTAAGTCGAATTAATGGCATATAAAAACTAGGAGCACGACGTTTATATTCCATTTCTCTCCCAGGGCGGAGTTAGGACAGAAGGTAGAAGGGAAAGACAAAGTATACTAGCCGCCCTTTTCCACTTTATATGGTGTCTGTGGTATAATATTCAGTAGCTGTAATTACTCTTAGCTTATATATTGTCTGCGCCCAAGACTATAGGCGCCTAAAGTAATCCATAAGTGAAGCATTAAGTGAGGCATTGTTGGGGGTAGCTATTAGCTAAGCTGTTGCTAAATTTAAACGGCTGACGATTTCCAACAGACGCCGTATGCCTTAGTAGGGTTTAGAGGCGTTTATATAAAGTTGTGAACTAGAACTAGAAGTTAACAATGACCCCTGATAACGCCTCTCTTAGCAGGAATAGCATTATATAATCCACTTCCGACGTCTATCCTTCCTGGGGCAAGATACTGCCTAAGCAGTAGACTTATCCTAGCCAGTTAATCTTGTATATTGACCCCCTATCTGTGGCAAAGGAGCTGTTGGTGCCTCTAGGGTAGTTTAATTGGCATTCTGGCTAAGCCCTTTATAAGCGCTCCGCCTTATACAGGCGGTAATTAACTCCTGTTAATCTGCCTTGCGTTAGGGGAGATCTTTTATTTAAAGCGCTAAGCAGCCGGTACTTAGAGGTCTATAGGCTTGTTCTATATCCCAATAACATCGACCATGATTTCTCCTTAAGTGGTATCCGTAACCCTAAGTACCTACGAGCGCAGCGTCCCTAAATTGTTAGCTAGTGAGTAGACGTTTATGGATAAAGAAACCGACTTTAGAGATAACGGCAACGTAGAGGCGTTAGCTGGTTTAGAAAGTGACTTTAGTAATAAGGATTAAGAATGGGACGCAGAGACATTATATGACGGAGAAAATGGTTTCAGCACTGAAGATTAAGAAATAGGGGCAGACAGCAATGGAGAGGTGTTAAGTGACGAGGCTATATGGGCGATGGTTAAATACGGTGGCCTTAACTTTATAGTCTTAAATCTATAAGTAAAGGATAAAAATGTAAAGAAGAGTTCTAATAAAAGCTGGTAAAAGGGTTAAAACTTTAGCCTCTCTTTATTTAGCCTATCGCGGAATAAAACAATATTTTACTATTCCCACCAGAGTCTCTACCTGCTTGACTTATAGCGAGTTATAAAGCATTCGTGATGATCTATGCTTTTACTTAGATAAATTTATTTTCTACCTTAAAAGCGACAATGGAAGGCAAATCTATACTAACAACCTAGGATTTTTTGAATTTCTTATGGACCTAAGACGCATGCTATATTAGCAACTATTAGTTGTGTTTAAGACTACGGTACTTATAGATTTATATCTTAAGGATATAAATATGTTTTTTTATAGTGTTTTCTTTTTGTTTAAATCATTTCTCTGCTTATAGTACACAGCGGTTGTTTATCTATTCCGGTGTAGTGGGGAGGGGTAGTTGGGTTATACAAGGGGGCTTAGACTTGTAGCTATGCTTATAGGACTATTTACGTGGGAACTTCTCTAAGTATGTGTAAGGGGTTTTTATGTGGGAACTTCTTCAATATTTTTAGATCTGGGACTTATGTATTTCTTTTTTTTGTAGTTCTAGTATTTTTCTAATATTTGCTTCCCATTTACATGCTAGGCGTTAATAGAGGGCGCTAGGTCAGATTACCCTGCTCATACAATTACTCTGCTTGTATAATTACTCTACTCGCATAATTGCCTAGCTTGTATGATTACCCAGCTTGTATAATTACCTAGCTCGTATAATTACCCAGCTTGTATAATTACCTAGCTCGCATAATTACCCAGCTTGTATAATTACCTAGCTCGTATAATTATCTAGCTCGCATAATCACCTAGCTCGCATAATTACCCAGCTTGTATAATTACCTAGCTTGTATAATTACCTAGCTTGTATAATTACCTAGCTCGCACAATTACCTAGCTCGTATAATTACCTAGCTCGTATAATTACCTAGCTCGCATAATTACCTAGCTCGCACAATTACCTAGTTCGCACGATCGCCCACCTTGTATAATTACCTAGCTCGCATAATTACCCAGCTCCTATAAGTACTATGCTCGCACGGTTACCTAGCTCGCACGATTACCTAGCTTATGGGATTGGCCAGCTCCTATAAGTATCTAGCTCGCACGATTACCCAGTTCGCATAATTGCCTAGCTTATACGATTACCTAGCTTATAGAATTGCCCAGCTCCCACAAGCACTATGCTCGCACGATTACCTAGCTTGTAGGATCGGCTAGCTCCCACGAGCATCTAGCTTATATAATTGCCTAGCTTGCAGGATTAAGCCGCGAAGTTATTAAACCTATTAATACCCTATTTACACGCTAGGCATTAATTAGAGGGCGCTAGGTTAGACCGCTCTACTTATATAATTACCTAGCTTGTAGGATCCCTAGCTCCTATAAGCCCCCAGCTCCCACGACCTCCTAGCTTATAGGACTGAAGCCACAGCCGCTAAATCCGTTAATATCGTGGCTGCGCGTTTGGAGGACGCTACGCCTGACTACCTAGCTTGCTCTTTTTATAGAATTCCTTAATCAATCGATAGTACCTATTTGAAAAATGTGTCCCGATGTCTTTCTATAACATAAATCTCTTATTACGCAATTCTATGAGGAGATCCTCTTCCTCGACTATCTATACTGGCTCTGCTATAATGGCGCTGACATGCACCCAGTGTTCTCCCCTGCAGGGCTTTTGCAACATTATCTTATAATAAAACTGAAAGCGACACTTGGTGACCTAGCTCTATAAGAATTCGATCTTTGTGGGGTGTCTATATAGTTTAAAACTAGGGCTCCTGCAAGGCTTTATTTGCGACAATAATCTTTAAAAATGTTAGTAAAGTTATTAGAAGTTGTATCTAAGAAAAGAAACTAACCGGCAATATACGCTAAAACTCTATATCCAGGTTATAGGGTTGTAAGAGATCCCACGTGTTATTCAACCTAGTAAATGTAAGTAATATATAGCCTTAGTAGGATAAGGTATAAGACGTATAGGCTTAGGTATATCTCCGAAATTTAAGCTGGCGAATGCGGCACCTATCTGGCAATATTTATAAACAGAAACCTGTCCTGCCTTAAAAAGTATATAATGGCTTTCTCTTTATTTGTCCATTTACCACTTGCTCCAGCATTAAGAAAAAGGCTGTAATATTTCTGCTTACAACCTAATAGCGGTCTGTTAAGCTTAGACAAAATACTGTCCCAACCATCACTATCCTTAAAAGTTGTGTTTATTAACTCAAATTGTTGCTTAATTGACTAAGACTTATATACGGATGCCGGGGGCTTGTTATTTGTGTAAGGGCTGGTCGAGTTATATAGAAGGACTTGAAGGTATTAGCAGAGTAGAGAGCTTTATGGCAGGCCTTCTTAAAAGTAGAGTGTCCCGTATTCTTCTTAGCAAGGTTTCTTCTTGATTTTACCAGCTTAAGATATATAGCAGCCCTAGTTACTAACTGGATTAAGAATTACAAGAATATGCTTTAATTTTTTATTAAAAGCTTAGGACATCTTCACTATCGCTATTAAGTAGAAATATTGCCCCTAGTTTCAACCTATATAACTAATAAAATTTCCTATAAAATAAAGGAACAGTGTAAATATCTAGGCTATAACTCTTTCTTTAAGCTCCCTCTACTATTCTTGGTAACTGTTATATCGGCTTTAGAAACTGGATAGATTTTGGGAATCTTTACAGCATCTTTATTAACTCGGCCGAACATCTTTATCTTCTTTTAGTTAAGGCTGGCGTCTACCAAACCTATAAGCGCCTTGTTAAGGAAATCCTCTAATATTACTCTCTCTGGAATATTAAGGGGGATAATAATAGAATTAACGAAATCCTTGCTTCTAGAGTTCGCGTTATCTACTTTTTGCAACTATGTGCTTGAATCCCTGACTTTAATATATATTACGCTAAAGAGATCCTATCGCCGCCTGCGGAGTTCTTTACCAGCTTTATATTCTCCGATATATCCGCCAATACGGCTGACTTCCGATTTCAGCTTCCTTTCTCCGATGCCCGTTATGGTTGAAGGAGCGATTATAATGTGAATTGTACCTGTTGGACAGTCTGTTGTAGTAAATGTTATTTCGGCTTTGGCAGAAAGATTGTTAAACGTGCGTATAACGAGATTGGTTAGCGGAGCATTTATATTCTACTTTATTATATTTAAAAGCTGCTGATGTTTCTTTAGATACTGCCTCTTAGACTATCCTTTTTGCGTATACTAGAGCATACTTTTAGCTAACTAGCAAACGGTACGCAACTTTTAATGCTTGCTAGCTCCCCTTTTACCATCCAATTCCTTAATCTTCTTATTAATTTCCTCTACTATGGTATTATCCTCGCTACTAACTTCCACCTTAATTTCCTGCTAGGCTCTTTTAATATCTTCCCAGCTGTTAAGTAAAGCTAAACCTTTTAGCCGTTTACGTTCTTCTGTCTGGCGTGCGGTTGCTTTATCTAGATTAGAGTATAAGGGGAAATATATATCTATAGAGCACTCCTTCTAGACTAGAGCGAGTGTGAATATCTAGGTAGAATGTTATATAGCGGCGGATTGGTCCTCTGCCATTTTGGATAAAAGAATTGGATGGAGCATGTATTAATATTCTAAAGCATTATTTAATTTCGCTACCTAAGTTTTAATAGCTTCGCTTGTAGAACTGGATCCGTAATATAATAGAAGCTTATCTTTTTTCGCAGCCCAACCTATCTGGGGTTTTAGTGGCGTTTGGGACTTGGAGGATATGCATCCTATAATTGAGAACCAATAGGGTGTGCTAATTAGGATTTTAAATGTATATAGAAGGCCAAGCTTAAAGTTTGGATATGTGGTGGAGGAGGTTATTAATTTCAAAATAAAAGCATTACGATAATCGTAGAGAGGCTGGATGCTGCCCAAAAGGCCTTTTCCAAGGCCGATTTATTTAATTACTTAATTAGAATGTGAGACTTCGCCCAGTAGGGTCTTCTACAGTTATTTAAAATACTAATAATACCTGCTATATATCCCTATGGTGGCGTTTATAGGCACCTAGGCTTTAACTCAGCATAATATCTGCATTACTTCGGTTAAGTATAATAATAGTTATTAATTTCAGCTCTATGGGCGCTATAGTGTATAGGAGGCAAACTATAGGCCTTGCTGGGGAGGTGGGATAAGGAAGCGGAGGCACTGCTAGCGTTGAGAGATAAGCGATATTTTGAACTACTTAGATACTGAAACAGGTTTTCCCAGCTATATCCCCTCCCTTGATCCCACTTTTACGCCTTATAGGGTGCCTAATATACGGGCTACTTATTATATATCTTATATAGGGTTAAATGGCCGCTTAGTTAATGCCTGGGGTCGATTAGTTAATTCGCTTGTTTCCTCTGCGGACACTATACTTGGTGAAGCTAAAACTTAAATAAGTATAAGTGTCCTAACTATAATATAACAAAACTAACAATGGGCCTTTCTAACGGCTTGTGCCATGCGCTAATTGAGGACTTTAGTGGCTACTTGGGGTATATTCTTAGCCGTTAGTAACTTATTTAGGCGCTCTAGAAGCGCCTTCTGTTTGTCTATAGGAACCTTAAACCAAGTAGGATATATTAGATGTGATAAGTAAAGTCGTTTAGCTTTATCCTATGTAAGTGTCTACTAATCTTTATTACTAAGAGTTAAAGCTGTGTATAAATCCCTACTTACCAGGAACCGCTTCTATTAAGTCTTAGTATGTCTGGTAATGGCCTATATATTACTAGCTTTAGACCTAGCGGTAAGACTTATTATACGTGGTGGCGTTGAAATAAGAGGTTGGTGTCGCCAGGCGGAGTGCTATTTGCCGAGGCGGGGCTGTTGACTGTCAATCCTGTTAACCTTATCAACCCTATTAACCCCATCAACCCCATTAACCGTGTTAACCCAATTGACTGCTAGTGATACAAAACTGGCTGACGCCAATATAGCCAATAAAGCTATATACGTCGCAGTGCCTCTCCGAATATCCTGACCCAAACGTTCCAATAGGCTTATTCTACAGGTAGCTCCGCATTGCTATCTTTGTCGTAACTACCCTGTTTTATTATAAGACATCCTATGTCCCGTTAAACTTTCCCAGGCTTTACTTGCCCTTTATCAGCATAATGGATATGGTAGCTAATGACAAGATTAGCAGGTCATAAGCACCTCTACCTCTTACCTTGTTTTCAATACCTAATGGTCTGGAATCACTATTGCCTATATTCTACTATATAACTGTTAACCGTAGCTTTATAGCCCCGCTAAAAAGCTATGCCTAGAAAACACTATGCGTAACAAAGATTAGTAGAATGCGAAGTGCGCCCTGCATGTTTCGTTAGAAAGGAAATGGTATGCGCTAGTCGAAATCCGGCTGCCCAATGCCTTGGAAGGCAATTTTGGCAGTCTATTACGGATAGAGAATAAGAGGATAAAGGAAAATGCAGTTGTCTATAGGATGGATCGCATAAAGCCACGACTTGGTAAAGAGCAAGGGAGCTACATTGCATTAATATAAGCCTTGGTATTGGATTAGGCTAATATAGCTTAGTGAGACTAGGCTGGGTAATGCAATTTTATCCAAGTTAGATTAAGGAAAGCTATAGGCAAGTATAAATATCTAATACATCTTCTACCTTTATCTATCCTCCTATAAGTCCTCTTTCCAACTCCGTTAATCCTAGTTATTTAATTCCTCGCCTCTAGCTTAAAGCATTTATATCTACCCGAAACATACCGCTATACCTTCCAACATTATTAATTAAGTCTCCGTAGAGACCCCTATACTAATTAGCCGACTGGCGAGTTCCTACTGTAGCTATAATGGTAATGAAACGTGTTAAGTGTAAAACTTAAGTGTTCTTAACTTTTTATTTAGGTTCCTGGAAGACGATGCCTAGCTTATTTTAAGGAAGGCGAAGAAGTTTAGGTAATCCCTGGGAAAGACTATCCTTAGTGTAGTACGCTAGTAAACTAGTTAAAGCGCTGAGTAAGAATTCTTTTCTAGATATTTATTTCCGGGGTAGGCTAATAGGTACAGTGCCTTGAAATATTCTGGTATTAAAGGTGAGAGGGGGACTACTATGGGTACGTGGGTGGTGTAGGTTATTGTTAATTAAAATCGTATTTGCTTACACTATTTCCATTACCTATTACCTAGTTTCTATTACCTTTCTATTACCTATTACCGACTAAGTGGCAATATCAACCTGGTGGCAATTGAGTAATAGTTATAAATCGCTATTGGCATTACCAATAGTCCTTGCCACCCACCTAATGTATATAGTGAGGCTCTAGAGCCTCTTACAATAAGATATACGCTAGGCATTAATTAGAGGGCGCTAGGTTAGACTACCCTACTCGCATAATTACCTACCTTATAGGATCCCCTAGCTCCTATAAGCCCCCAGCTCCCACGACCTCCTGGCTTATAGGACCAAAGCCGCAGCCACTAAATCCGTTAAGATCCTGGCTGCACGTTTAGAGGGCGCTACGCCCGACTACCCAGCTCGCTCTTTTTATAGAATTCCTTAATCAATTAATAGTGCCTAAAGGAAATCGTTACGGAGAAAGTAAGGAACAATGGTTGGAGTAGTGGAATATGGACATAGAAGCATTTATAAGCGCGTATTAAATTTATCCTCTAACAGCTAGCACTATTTAATTTTAATCTAACAAACTGCGCCGAATATATAGTGCTTTTTAACTCTAAGACTAAAGATAAACCATGACCAGATCCTTATCGCTACTACCCCTCTTATTCACGGCTCCCGGTATTAGTGTTGTAGCTACCTTCCCTAACAAAACTCATATTCGCACTTGGAATAATGAAGGTGCGTATATTTGCAAACTTTAATAGGTCCTTTAATAGGTCCGTATCTAGCTCAATATTGATACTCTCTTACTGTTAGCAGTGCTACACAAATATAAGCAGGTATGCTTATATAGTACCAAGTTTTTATATCTAACATATCTGACTCTTTATACGGTATGTCTATAAGGCACCAAGTTGTTATATCTAACTCTATATTTAGCTCTTTTTCCATTTCCACCGGATATTCCTTACAGGCTTTGTGTTTACACACACACATTGTTCTACGTTTTAGCGGACCATCTCCGTAGTAACACTAGCAGCGATTACGATAAGCTTAACGATTGAAATAGCTAGACTTACACAATACTAGACCAGATGGCTAGATATGGGAGACTAAGAGTGGCTGGCCTCTGTAACTTCCGTTACAGGAAATCTGTATGGCCCATATTAGCACCACCAAAACAGCGACAGTGGTTGAGGCCTATATAGGTTCACACTATATACACTTTAAATGCTTATAATTGGGGCACCTTTCCCTAAGTCTAGCTCTATTACAATATTGCTATACCTTCTATTAGGCCTTTTAATATTATTATAGAAGGATATATACGCAAATCCAACGTTGCTGCGGCGACTAAAATTGTTATTATAGGGCCTGTGGAATTATCTAATAGCAAAACTCACAATGCGTGGTTTATAACTCTTAGGGTAATCTTTTTAGGCGGATTTAATAAGCGTGTTTTTTTCCTAGTTAGATCTGGTACCAAGATTAAGCTTTTTAAGTTGCCCTAACAGTTGCGTATGATTTTCCATACTGGATATTCTTTGCTAGGATCAAGAACAGAAAGGCCAAAAGTTAGGAATTTATAGGTAGATATACGGGGCAGCCTAAAAGGCAGAAGTCTCGGCACATTATATAAGCTCTTATTTTGTAGGCTGTATATTATTTTATAGCTACTAATGTGTACTATGCTATCTGTAAGGCGTACATGCTATCTATAAGGCGTATATACTAGCTTCCAACCCCCTCTATTCCGTCTACATTATCTAGCACTGTTTACATTTTGTAGTATAATCCACGTTAGTTAAGCAACTTAGTATAACTTCCCCTTTCTTTTATCTCTCCTTTTTCTAAGAAAATAATTTTATTAGCACCCTTAACTGTGCTAAGACGATAAGCAATAGTTAAAATTGTTTAACCTTTCCCCTGACTTTTAAGCGATTCGCGAATTAATTTCTCCGTTATATTATCTATAGCAGATATAGCTTCGTTAAGAAGCAAAATCTTTAGATTTTTAAGAAAGGCCCTTGTAATGGCAACGCGTTAACACTTACCGCCTAAGAGTTTGATACCTCCTTCCCTAACTACTGTATTATATCTAGTATTGCAACTTATAATCTGTTTATGTATAGAAGCGGCTTTGTAGCTTTCTATAATTTTAATATCATTAGTATGGAGCCCGTACAATACAATTTCCCTAATTAACTTGCTTGGTATTTTAAGGTTTTAGGGTATAACTGCAATATTTTCTCGCAGACTTCTTAGTGTGACATCGCTGATATTTTAGCTATTAATTTTAATGCTCCCTTTACTAGGGTCGATGAACCGCTTTAGGAGATTAAGAAGTATAGACTTGCCGCTCCTAGTTAGTCTAATAAGCGTAACAGTCTTTCTACCCTTAACTGTAAAACTAATCTTCTTCACCGCTGGCTCGTCGGCGTAAGAAAATGAGACGTTGTTAAATTTAACGCGGCCGGTGGTAACCTTAAGGTGTGTTGCTCCTTCTTTGTCGACAATAGATGGCTTAGTTTGAAGAAGTTTGGAAAAGCATTCTCCTACACTAAGGCAGCCTATTAGCATATTGTATATTTGTACAAGATAGCCTATAAATGCAAATATGTTTTGCTAGGAACCGATTAAAATAAACAAGCCGCCCACACTTGTGGTATCCTATGTAAGGCAAAGAAGTAAGACCAGCACTAAGATTGCTAGGCCGATTGCTTTTAATCCCTCCCTAGATAGACTAGTAAAAAGTTATAAACACTTTATCCGTAATCCTAGTTTGTTGCTGTCCATTAATATAGAGGAATATCCGCGCCACTCCTAATCTTGATAATTGGCTGTTTTTACTAAATCCTAGTATGTAACTGTGTTGTACTTAATCTGGCCCTCCTTATACCTATTTATACTATAGTCTTAATGCATTTAAAAAAGCTTAGGATTTTTAATAAGCTTAGTCTAGATATAAATAACGATTATGCCTATTATAATAAGTCCTATATATGCATTAATAAAGTGCGAGAAATAAACCACGAAGGTAATAATGTTAATTGTGGAAGGTATTAAATCGAGGATTAGACTCTCTGTAAGATGGATATACTGTTCTCCTAAGACTATAACCTCTAAGACTTCTCTAGAGTTGTTATTACTATAGAAGTCCAGTGAGAGTGTCATGACGTGTCTTAAGGCGTGCTCTTTTAGGTTATGTATTAAACATTCTATAATATACCCCTTTATATATAAGTTGAACCGGTTTGGAACGAAGGCAAGTAGCGCCATTACCTATAAGACAAATTCTTGAATAGGAATGGAACCTTTAGCGGTTAGTTAATGCAACTTAGAAAGGACAAGAATACAAACCAGATCTATCTATAGTAGCATCTATAAGTGCACCTGTTTGTATTAATGGCAATATCGCTAGTGGCCTAGCTAAGATTTATAGGATACCCACTAGGCAAAGCAACGACCATGTTTTTAAGTCCTTTGGCCGTAGGTACGGTATAACTATTAAGAGATCCTCCATACAATCCCGCCAGCTTTTAATGTCACTAGCTTAAGGCTGCTTAAGTAGCGGTTCCGCTTCGCTCGCCAAGTAAGGTGTTCTATGTGGGATAGAGAGCCCAACCAATAGAAATATCCTTAGAATTGGTATTGTAAGGCGCACAACTTAATAGACGTTAATTAATTGGCCAACGGCAAGGATAATAAAATAGGCGACTTTAAGGATATAGGTAATTAGGCAAGAGCTAAAATAAGAATACCTTAGGTGAATTAATTCGAGTTAAAAAAGGATCTAAATAGTACTCTATATAAGTATTGAACTTTCTGTAAAGACCTAAACGTCTAGTTAGTATAGAACTATAATTCCATATAGGGACGTTATACACATGCGTATAGAGTAATTTGCTAGTATATAGCCTGGAGAATACCTTCTATACCCTAGCCATTATTAGATATGCTTATAGTTGCAGAATTTAGACACTTATATAGCTGGCCACAATTCCTGCCACCATCTACAATATATAAGTTGGCCGCTTCCTATATACAACTAGTAATAACTGCGATCTTATAGATTGCATAGTATAGGAGAGAAAAGAAACAACCAGAAGGACGGAATAGATATAGTTAATAGTCTTAAATAGCTGCATAATTTGTGGTTTTATGGAATAAGATATATTTACTATAATAATTTTTAAGTAAAACAGCCTGCCAGACCTTTTGCACCTAGTCTCCCCTAAATAGCTAAAGAACTAAAAATAAGGCAGAATTGTCACTAAAACCTAACATCGGATTAGGGCCTAGATACCAGACAAGAATGTATATAAAGTGAAATTATCCAACGGATAGGGACTAGGATAATAGCAACTCTTAATTAGCATCTAGTAGAGCGTGGGCGTGCATAGCAGATTCTATATACGTTAGGGGAGTTTAGATAAGGCGGATAGAGGAGGGCTATATAGCAAACTAGTATTAAGTAGTATTGATCTAACGCTTTGGGACAGAATTCCCCTTCCATTAAATACCCGCTTTATGTTGGTTCTTCGCCTGTCTTGTACATCCTTGTCCTAGTTATTTATCACTTATTCCCTCTCTTTGTAGGGTCCCAAGGCAGCTCACGCGGTATTTTAGGTTTAATACTTGATTGGTTTATAGGATCCTGAGGCCTATCTAGTATCTTAGGTTAACTGTTTAATTGGCTTGCCTCTTATTGCGCTAAAACTTAAATAAGTATTTATATTAACTATTTATAACTGAAACTGACCAGATGGAATTGTGCCCTAGAATTATACCCTAGGGAAATTGCTTTTGATAGCCTGTAACATACGCCACCAAAAAACCTTATTATATATTAGGGATATCTTCTCTTCCTATAGCTTGTCTGCTATGCGGGTTTAAACCTTCTTCTGTATAGGTGGAGGAACCTATATCCAAGAATTATAGGTTTTGGTAAGATCCTTAGCTTTCTTACGCGATAAAAACTGCCCAGTGTTAACTAATACTTTGTAGTGCGCATAATATATGGCTTACTAAGAAGTATTTCTATTCGTCCTCTGTATATCTTGCAGCGGTATGTGCGTCTAGGCTGGACTTGTAAGACATGGTGGCGTTAAAACGGAAGATTAGGACAATGTAATATGACTTAAGTGGGGTTATAAGACGAAGACCTAACTGTTCTAACCGTTCTAACCGGTCTAACCGGCACAACCCGCTTACTGTCCCTAGACGCCACCAATAAAGCCTCGAATTAGTGTGAAATCCTACCCCTGACAACTTTCGCCTTGATACGCCTTCCTGTATCCCTAATGCTTGCAGATAAGGGAGAACCAAGCTGTAGAGGTTAAGATGCCGATTATGGCCCTATGAAAATACGAGCGTTAAATTCGGCTTAATTGATTGGCTGGTTCTTATTAATAACGGTTAGACGCGAATTTACGGTCAAGGGATAAGTGCGGTTTTATAAAATGCTCTTGACTAATTATAAACGCTATAAACACCACGATAGATGCCACCCCAGCTTAAGTACGGCGCAAAGAGGCGGATACTTAAACGGCTTTAGATATTGGGGTTTCTATCTTCAATCCTGTTACTTTCCTGCAATTTGTAATTCTAAAAACCTATGCATTCTGATAAAGATATTACCGCAAACACTGTAACGCATACCCACTACCTTGTATTAGAGGATTTCTTTAGAGGTTAGATAATTTACTTACTAAGAAGTAATAATCCGTTTAAGACAAGACAAGGAGAATTAAACTTACTATAGCTAGAAAAAAGCTAATAATTGCACTAAGTATAATTATCCGCGATGCTTTATCTAACTAGATTTGTTTTACTATAACCTAGGAAGATATATTATAGCCTAGACGTGTACGCCACTCCCACTCTATAACGAGTTGGGCTGCAGTAAATGGAACCTATACTAAGATGCTTTCTAAAGCTGTTAAGACGCGTACTAAAAGTCGGCTTGATGTTAAGAATGATAGCACTATACCAGAAGGCTGGAGTAGGGAAGGGAATAAAATGGCGATAATGAGCACCTAGCGTGCTAGGCGGGGGCTTCGGCGGTATTACTTATAGGAGTTCTATAGACTTATAACCTAGTTCCCTATTAGTGGATTCCTTTAATATGGTGGCCTTATAAACCTAGATAACTAATGTAAGCAATAATAGAGACTCTAGCAACTAAGTTATTAGCTATAATAAGTCTTAGGGTAGGTAGACTTTCTGGAGCTTCTTATACTACTAAATAAGAAGCCTAATAACGAGTTTAGGAAAAATAAAAAGGAGGAGCACCTAAAGCAAAAGATGCTCCTAGAAGTGGCTTGGCTTGTAGTACCAATAAAGTATAATACGGAATAGTACAAAGCAATAAAAGAACTGTGCATAGAAATACGTAGCGTAGGCAAACTGATAATTGTGTATTTTTACAACCAAAACAACTAAGAGCGGTGAAGGGAGAAGGCAACTATATCTTCGCCCTAGTTAACCTACCGCCCTTATATCTGTGCTGGCGATACTAGAACTTGTAGGGAAGTGGCCTTGGATATCCCATCGCGACTTATAGAAGAACTAATGCAATATTGGAAATACTTTTCTAGGGGGTTGTATACCATCTCCTAAGGTAAACGAAGTTAGTATAAGACTATAGATGTGTCGGGGCAGGCGGGATGGGCTGACTTTAGGGGGCTAGGGGAGGCGTTTTGCGCGGTAACCACTAAATCCTAGACGTAGCGCACCGCGACTACCAAATTATGGACGCCTCCGCACCGTGACTACCAAATTATGGACGCCTTTGTACCGCGACCACTAAATTATGGATATGCTGAAAATTAGAGCCGCCACTTATGGCTGACGTGGCAATTACCGCCTCTTTTGGCTGAGCACATTCGAATCCAAATCCATAGCTTTAATGTAGTCGTTATCCCTTAATTAAAGATTAAATAAGCTAGCAATTACAAACAAGGATCAAAATCTGTAAGTAAGTATTAAAGTGACACTAAGTTATGACTAAATCCGGCGCCTAGGATAAAACTCTATAACGTCTAAGAAACACTAATCAATACCAGTTAGAGACACGGTTGGATGGCTGCTATTAAGTAGGAAAGGTTATATAAAAACAAGCCGCCGCCTTGCTCCTAAGTAGTCGACTTAAAAGAGACAATTTATATTAGAGGTAAGTGATCCTAGAAACGGGGACTGTTCCTTTGAATATATTGGTATATAATAAGTCCCGCTTAACCCTTCTTATAAGTTGGGCGTAAGGCTAAGTTCTATCAATGGTTGCCTTATATATATAAGAGCTGTCCGCCTCTTTAAGTGCACTATTAGGCTGACTTGCGTTTCAAGTGCATATATATAGAGTGGACGCAATAATGGATTTGGTGCTTTTTAGTTATTAAGCCTCTGTTATACCAATACCCTGGATTAACTAGACACACTAGAACTAAAATAAGGTTAGTAATATGCATATAGCTAGATAATTATAGAATACTAAGCTAATTACTAGAAAATGCTATTCTAAACAGTAATAAATGACTCTGCCGTGAATGTTTTCTAGCAGTTGGATATAATGCGCTAGGTAGTTATATACCTAGTATATAGTAATAAGAACTAAGAGTATATTGCTAAATATATGGCATATAGGGAGCGCCTTATTGTTAGACAAACAAAAGCATTATTAGGGTATAGATTGTTTCTTAATTAAATTTTGCTTTTATTCACGTGTTTAGTTTTCTGGTTCTCTTGGCATTAGTAAGGCAACTGGCCCTAAATTTAAATCGCGTTATGCAAAGGTTAAGATTTTCTCCAAGTCAAAGATATAAGCTCTCTTGCCCTCAAAGTCTATAGACACCAGGAGGAGTGGTCGCTAGACCTATCTAATAAGAACTCTACCAGTCTTGTCTTGTAGCTTCTGCGAGATCAAGGCATTATGGTCCTTAAAGGTGCAACTAATGCCATTCCAAAGTGGCCGCAAATTAATAAGAACAAGGTTATGCCGGTTTTCTTTCCTTTAAGGAAAAAGAGCTCTGCTTGCTAATACCTTTGAAGTTTATAAATGCCCTTATTAGTTCTGCTAGGGATGGTAGTTTCTAAGTCTTATACGTTAAAGAACACGATTTCCCTTAATATGCCCCACTTATGATTGGATAATTACTGGATTGGAAACAGCTAGCTAATGACGATAATATTATCGCTATTAGTTGCTATTATCTTGGAGGAGACACTGATTAGAGATGGATTGTGTAGTACAACCTAGCCCTTTAAAAGGAAGAGACTAATAAAATGTCCATTATTAAAGCATGTGGAGGGGATATGTGAGTAATCGCGCCTACTAATTAAGCCAGCTCTTATTAAAATCAGTATTATTTGTAATGGGTGGCTGAGATAATCAAGTCCAACTCCTATAATTAGAGAAGGGAAAGTAATGGTGATTTATTATATATGGAATGGGAATAAGCCCACTTAATAGGTAGCAAGACGCAACTAGTTTGCGTTATTTAAGATATATTTTATCCAATCTCTTTACTGAGAGTCCTAAAGCTGTGACTAGTGACCCTGGCCCGCTCCAAATATAGTAGCGCAAGGTTCTATCCTAAATTCAAAAATCCCCTTGCTATGACCCCCTAGTTTACCTGCCGGAAACTCTATATATGGAGTTATATATCCGAAATCCCTTTTAGTACCATTTCCACTGAACCTACCTATAGCGGCACTTGGTAACCCTAACTTGAAGTTCCTTCCAGCTTTAGGTCTAATAGAAAAATTGGTTTATAGATCTATAGTAAATCTAAAGCCCTCTTTAGCAGTGCTTAGTGCTATAGAGAACTTAAACACCCTTTTACCTTCTAGTGCTTTAGGTTTAATCGCACGTGGCGCAGTACTTAGTGCTATAGCGAATTCAAAGTCTCCTCCTGTAAAAGACGTTGGGATGGGCATCTAAGTGCTGTCTTCGGCTTTTGAAGTTAAGGGGCCCATTTTAGCGCTTAGAGAAATGGATTCTCCTTAGCCACCGCCATTAAAGCTAGGTTTTGGCGAGTCTGTGTAAGGCGTGTAAATAGTAGAGTCTTCCGTTTGTTTTATTTAATTGCTAGCCTCCGCTAGTTGCAAGTTTATATCTCCGTAAGCATTTCTAAAATAATATAATCTTGTGACGTACTCTTCTTAATATATGTTATAAATGGCGTGAACATTTAAGTCCGCGATAAAGCTTCCATACTATAAACTTTCCGCTTATGTTAAAGAAGACCAGCAGGAGAGTCGAATTGGTGGCTGTATGGCAGACACGTATCCTGGTTAAGATAACGCTTTAGAATCTTATATCCAAACCCCTCTGAAGTTTTAATATGCTTATAATACAAATCTAGACGCTGGTAATTTCTGTTATAATCTTTGATAGGATAAACCTACTTTCCTTTTATCTTTGGGGGTCAAAAATGTCTAGCTCCTATATGATGCTTAAGGGCGAGAATGCGACCAGTAACGGCCTTGATAAAGGCGGCTTCGTCTACTTGTATTATAGGCGATAGCCTAAATATCTCCTCTAAAACACTAACTTGCGTAGTGAGATCTTCGTACAATATAAATAAACGGTATTGTGGGTCGGCATCTTTTCTCTTTAACGGACAACGACGTTTAGCACGTTGGGGGTAAGGTGGAGATGTTTTTACAGATGCATTTATCGTATAAATTAGTTTCTTTGTAAATATTAGTGTATATACCGTCTATAGTGTATGAAGAGCTACTTACTGCTATCCCATTTAAAAGCTATCGGATGTGTTTAACGGACGGGCGGTTGGTAGAACGTTATGAGTATATATGCTGAGGTTTACCTAGCCTATGTCTAAGGTCTTACTATTCAGGGGCCGTTCCAAAGCAAGTTTTGTTCGGGCTGGATATACACAATGACTATTACTTATCGCTAGGTTTGGAACACATTAAATGCTTTATTAGAGATAGTTTGGTTTCTCCACCCTAAATGCTTATTTATAGTGCATTTACGAAGAAGAGAATCGTATATGCCTTTTATTAGTAATGCGCAGCCCCCTTTGCATTTGTTAAATTATTTCCTCCTTTGCCTTCTTATATATATTCGAGTAAGCCTTTTGGTTTAATGTGTATTTATAGTCACCTAGAAGAAATTCTTATATAAGCTTTTTAGGCCTCTGTATAGACCTATAGAGGCGCACTGTAGTTTTTATCGAGCCTGTATTTACTATAACAGAAAATTAGTTATGCATTAATGGCTTAAGTGTTTGCTCTTATATTGCGATAACGTTTGCTGGATATCTTTTTTGCGTCTCCTGGTATTTTGTGCACTAAGCTTTTATAGTATAGCGGAGATGAGTATACTTGTAGTGAACCTAGGTATAATTACATATTACTAGTAGCAAATAGAAGGGAATAGATATTAAAAGATATTAAATAACAGCAATAAATTCGAGCATTTTATTCTTAAATAAAAAGGTTCACCGATTAAAAGAGTGTATATCGCTTTAAGCGTTAGAAAAGCAGAGTACCTAAAATCCCTATTATTATCAAAGAGTGCTAGGAATTGATAAAGTATTTATATAGGAGCTCGTATTACGCAATACTGTATAGGGCCCTCTAGATAAATACTAGATAAGTAATAAGTATATCCCCTTTACTATCTCGAGCTACCGGGATCTATTACTAATACTGTTAAATCTAGTACGTATGTTATGATTGGATTAGATCTTAATATGGGGCTCTTTATGCTAGTGCTTACGGTGCAGAGCGTCCATAATTTAGTGGTCCTGGTGCGGAAGTGTCTATAATTTAGCGGTCGTGATACGAAGGCGTCTATAATTTGGTGGTTGCGGTGCGAAGGCGTCCAGGATTTAGTAGTCACTATAAGCCACTAAACCATTTAGGGTTCCGCTATAATTTAGACGAGAGCTAATTGAGAAGCTAATATTACTTTCTTTCCTTTTAATGTTATCCTGGATATAATCTAAGCCAAATCGCGGGAGATCCTTAAGGTTGGATAACCTAAGCCTTATTCTGCGACTCTCTACATTCTGTAAGCCTTTGATATAATTGTTTGACAGGCTTAGTAGGAGCTAATTAGATTTATCCCCAAAGCTTATTGCCTATTTAAGAAGATAAGCCGTCTTAAAACCAAAACAATTTAGGAGCATGTATACTCCAAATAATAGTAATAAGCACGACGCGTGTTCCCTACAAGTATTACAGGTAATTAATGTGGCCCTTTTTCCTCGCCTACTCCTTCTACCTGTGCAGCGTTTCCTGGATATAGGACTCTTAAAAACTTCTAAAGGCTTAGCTTAGCAGTCCGCTCCCTAACAGTCTGTCTTTTTAACTTTTCATATTCTACTCTTCTACTATCTTCTATATATGATATTGGTGTTAGCGCTACGTTAATATGTGGAAACTTTATATCCCGCCTTCTCTTGGTGGTCTATATCTTTAATTCTATATATTTCTGCATTTTAAGTATATAACCTATGCTCCCTCCCCCGGGGATGTTAGAAGTAAAACATTTATGCACTATTACTGTTCCTCTCTTTTCCGCAAGAATCTTTAATATAGCCCCTTCTGATATCTAGCTGCTATATTGCCATGCTAGAGACGGCCGAGGTAAATATCTGTTTAGTTAATCAATATAATCCAATGCTAAGTTTTGCCTATAGAAATTATGGGAACGTAAGCGTATAAACCAAGCCTGTTTTTGCTAACGCTAGAGAGAATTAATTGAAGACCTTAAAAGAAAAGTCAAGCGCCTGTTAGAAGAGAATAAGAAGCTTTAAAGCTTGCTAGAAAAGAAAGGAGCCTCTAAAAACGAGATAAAGAAATGCAGTTTACGAAATTCTCAAAATCTAGATTAAGAACTTTTAGTGCTGCTAGATAAGGGCCTAGAGCAGTTACTAAAACCAATACAGAATGCGGTACATTCTACAGATATATGGTATTTTATAGACGGCGGGTTTACTAACTCTTTTACCAAATCTTCTCTTTCTTAGTAGTGTCCTTTAACTCCTAAAGAAACTTCTATTAATGGCTCTTAACCTAACATGGAGCCTGTTGCTTTAAATATAAGGCAATATACTGGCCGGAAACAAACTGCCTGCCTTACTTGCCGGAGATCTAAAGCATATTATAACGGAGCTTATCCATGCAGTACGTGTAGAGAGAGGAATAAGGATTATAAGTACAAAGGTTAAGACTTTAGAAATGGCAATAAAGAAGAAGTTAATAAGGAAAGCATCTTAATTAAATATTTGGGGGGACTTAACGAATTATCCTCTATAGAGGAGCCGGGTAACTATAGCTAGGCTACGCCGGATATTGTATTCCCAATATATTTATACCCGCACGCTGTATAGGCCAATCTCTTTACCAACCCCTTTACTATTCCTTTAGTTCTATTAGCTTATCCTAGTAAGTATATACCCACCTTAATAAGGAATGAGACGTACTTAATTACCTTAGCGGAAGAGTTCCCTTAAATAGAGATGGAGAGAGGCGAATTATTTCTAGAAAGATATTTAGGAGATTAGTAAAGCAGTCCAACCCTACCTAAGGCCAGGGATGTATATATGTCGACTAGGATCGGATTTGTCTTAGTTAGCTGCCCCTTCTATTCTACCTGTTTTAGTTACTACCCCCCCCCCCCCCCCTAGGTTCCTACACCTTCCTTATATATATATAGAGGCCCTAGAGCCATATTTAATAGAGAAAGTCCTTATCCTTCTTTTCTAACCTAAGATTTTAGGCTAACAATATAACTATTACGCTTGGACTAAGTTAAAAAATTTAACACCATAACTAATAAGAGCGTAATTATGAGATATATCGGTTTCGAAGTCAGCTAAAAGTGATTCGTAGTAGATTAGATAGGGCAGCCCTCTTTGCGCGGAAAGTGTGCCTAGCTTGATTAACTAAGATATATTTTTTACTTAATAATGTTCCGCCTAGTATAAAGTTGAAATATAAGCCAGACGCTTTATTCTGGTATAACAATGTATAATACCCTAGGGTTATAATCAAAGTCGCATATTTGTAGAAGAGGAAGAGGCTGGGCTGGCTAGCTGAAGATTATCCCCAAGTCTCTTTAATTGGTGGTGGTGGTTATAGTAGCTTCTTAATAGCTGCCCAAGTAGCTATAACCTCTGCTAGTAGTAAAATTGGAGCTTAAGGCTTTTCCTCTACTGTACTAACCTCCTAATTATTAAATGTTCCTTTCTATAGAGGCCTGTATAAGTGCCAAAGACACTTATATATCTATTCGCAATTGTAAGCGATAATCCTCTAATAGAATTTAGGAAGCCTTCTAAGAAATAGCCCTTATATACAATGTAATACCCGCGACCGGTTAAAGTTCCTTAAAGTTGCCAGCGGACGACTTCCAGCGGTAGAAGACGGTGGTAGAACAGGTGGGAAATGGTAAGAAAAGGGTGTTACGGCTAAGTCCCGTAATAGTAATTTAAAATGACGCCAAGAGCTCCATTTTAGAAGCTGTATACGGTAAAGTTGCTAATATTTTAGCGTACTATTCTGGTGTTTTGCGAGCGGTAAGAGGAACATTAAATTTTTAAGGCTATATAGACAAAATCACTCTAAATTACTAGATTATGAACTAAATCTAAGGCCTCTATATTGCAACCAAACAACCCCTAATATATTTAGATAGAGAGCTTAAAGGATTGCTTTAATATACGTATTATTTAACTCTGTATTATCAGCTATAAAATACCTAATATTTCCATTAATATTGTACTCCTTAAATAAAGCAATAAGTACGGCTGCTTGGTTCTTATTACTATACTTACTAAGTACCTCTTAAAGGCCTAAAATAGCTTACTAATGCCTACTTTTCCTGTTAATAAAATAAGCAACTATATTAAGAACTATATAAAGTTGCGATTAAGTTTAAGCGATTGCTATACTACCAACTAGCTAGTCTGCTTGGTATTCTATTAGAGATCTATTAAGAGATCTACTACTATTTCCTTGTCTAATAGGAGCTAATTAATTTACACTTCCTCGACTTCCACCCTGGCTAGATAAGTACTATAAGTGGCTTAATGTAGAGAGAAATACAGCCGTTTTTATATTAAGGTAGGTTAGCGAGGAAGCGCTAAATATACTTTATAGCTGAAATGTCTTTAAGGTTCTTTATAGGGGGGTTAAAATATCTTAGGTTAGTTTGCACTAGCTAGACATTTTTAGATTCTTTGCTTAAGGGTCCCGCTTTAGTAGGCAGATATCTATTAATATTCTATAAAGTTAAGGCAAGAAGCAGCAGTAATGCTATAAGAGCACCAAGGCATAAAGGTAGAGAAAGAGAAGTATTGCAGAAGATAGCAAGATCTAAAAGAAGAAGAAAAGAAAAAAGGGTAAAGGAAAAGACCTTGCTAATGGCTATAACCTCTATTCCTGCCTTGAAAACCGCATATTGTTGCTAGCTTAGAATCCCTGCTCCTTCTAAAGGGCGACAATTTTGGCCTTGTCTAGGGAGTTGCCTTGATAGCACTTATTCCCGCTAGAAGCATCCTCCTATATGTCTATTGGCTCCATATACCACTGGCTAGGCAAAGGGGACTGTAAGTACGCCTCTAGTGTTATCTATAATCTCTTATAGAAGCGAACCTCCAGATTAGTTTTAATGCATTTATTATAGACCTAGATAGTGTTAGTTTCAGCGTTATAGCGGGCAGAGATGTTGTTAACTACATAGTAGACTTTAGGTGTGACATTGGCTGTATAGGGGAAAGGGCTAATAAGTTTGGTGTGGAAGCTAGCACTAACGTATATAGTCTTCTTAGGCGGAGTAGGAGCGCCTTAGGTACTAACGGCGGCAACTATATAGTAGCTCTTATTAACAGCCTAAGCAGGTTTCTGGAGCGTAGCCATTATATTTACCGTCTATCTATTTTATGCGTTAGTCGATTAGTCTAGCCCTAGTAAGCGACGCGAGAATAATATAGGCTTACCTTTGTTAAAGAAGGGTAGAAGCTGGAGGTCTCCAAAATCTAGAGGTTAAGCGAGAGAGATAGAGAGATAGTAGGAAGAGGCAGTAGTAGTAGTGTAAAATAGCTGTTAAGACGTTAGCAAACAGCGTAGGTCGCTCTAGAAGAAAAGGTTAGGTAGTTTACTTATAAATCGCGACTATGGAGCGCTAGAGGAGGCAGCAACTAGTCCTTAGGATAAAGAAGAAGAGGAAAAGGCTACTAGTATAAAGGAGGGAGAAGGCCAAGAGAGCTTAAAGAGAAGGTGTTATTGTTAGCAGAAGTTCTTCTTAAGCGTTAAGAGGTTAGTAAGTGTAATAAGCACTTACGCGGTAAAGCGCGTTGCGGGGTTAAAGCTAAGTCATTAATTCTAAACGTAAAGGAGATATAGAAGAAGCAGAAATATAATAAGTTATTAAATTTAAGGGTAGGTAAGGATGAGAAGCCTTAAAATAAGTAAGGATAAAATAGATATTAAGGAATATAATAGCTTACTAGTAATTGCGGCGGTTAGAAGTCTTAAGAAGAGGCAGTAAGGCTAAGGGAGAGCAAATAGAGGTGAGCTTACAGTAGAGGAGGATAGGAAAGGAAGAAGGTTATTAAGTAAATATAGGTAGCGCTAGTAAACGAGAAGCTTTATTAGAGAGCAAATAACCTATAAAGCCGCTCTCTATAAAGGGAGGAGAGAAGGAAGTAGTAGTAGGTAAGATAAAGAATTTGAGCTCAATCTTAATCTTGATAAAAAGTGAGGCTTAAGCGATGTATAAGGTCTTTAAATAGCTAAAATCTAGAAGAGAATGGAGCTTTTATCCGCGTCTATATATAACCTATAGCGGAATAGAAACTCAAGTAGGTTAGTAAAGGCATTGTTTTTAATAAAGGCATTATTTTTAAGGCGGCGCTAACGATGAAATTAACCCACCTAAGCTATTACGCGGATATATCGTCGCGCGTGCTCCTTACCTTTAATACCTTTACGCTTTGTTAATTAACCCTCCTTTAGCCCTTAATACCTCTTAATAACCTTAATATTAAGCTCTAGAGCTAGTAGCTTCTAGATCTTACCTTAACTTCCTTTTCTTCGCCATCTCTAGTGTCTAGAAAGCTAAATAGCTTCCTACTATCGCTTCTAGGACGATTAAGCCTATTAGTAGGTTAACGATTTGCTTCTTCTTACTCTTGTATTAAATAAGGGTAAAAAGAACCCCTACCTCTTACGCGGACTTCTTTTCGTCTTATGTGATACTGTCTCTAATATTTCTGTAAAGCTCCGTCCTATTTTCTAAAGTTCTATATTACCTTTAACGCTCACAAAAACTCTTTTTATAGCTATTATCTTACTCTTATCTTACCTCCCTTGGCTTTTATTAACTATTACTTACCTCCTAAGTCACTCTGTTCTCTATCTAAACTAGTTAGAGCAGCTTCTGCGGCTCCTAACTATTAGCTATACGCCGTCCTCCCTCTAATTAAGCCTTCTGTAGCAGCTCCTCCTCTACCCCTCCATTATAATAGCTCTGCGACGCGCGCTTTAAATAACGTTAGTAAAGCTCCCCCTTATATATAAAATAATGGTTCGATTTAACACCGCCTATAAGGTAAGCGATTAGATATAGGGATGGGTTTCTATCTACGACCTAGTTAACTATGTCCATTTCCGTAACGTCTCGCCTTTTATGGTTCTCGCGAACCTCTCTCCCAAAGACTGTGTGCTAGACTTGGGTACGGGATCGACATGGGTGGCTATTAAGGTAAAGTGCTGCGTGGGGGACTCCGGAGTCTGTGTCGGCATAAATGTCTGCAAGGAGCTGATCGAGATGGATGCTATGAGTAACGTTGAGGCCTATAAACTTAAACGTGGTAACGGCGGCCCTGGCGAGGCTGTCTACCTAATTATAGGTGACTTTGTGGACAAGGCCGTCTTGGACAAGGTAAGGAAGCTGCTACCGAAAGGAAAGGGCGGCTTTAATGCTATTTTTTTAGCTATAGGTCCTTGATATGTTAACGCCTAAGTAGTAAGAGCGGTTGCTATGCCTAGTATCCGGTTTCTTAGCCAAGGATGGTAGGATTATTGAGGATCTTAGCATGCTTATAAAGGGGCCTAAGTATCCCAACGGCACCAAGTGCCCTGCCCTAAAGATCTATAAGGAGTTTCGCCCTGTCAGCTACAATGCTAAGGGGAGGCTTTAGATATACTAGAAGGCTGTAAGGTATAGTAGGATTATACCAGAGAGAATATAGTAAGGAGTAGACGCTAGAGTTGGCCGAGACCTGTGGGCTTAATATTGTGTCGATGCATAATATATATAATAGAGATGAGGGTTCCAGCCTTGGTCCTTTCCAGGACAAGTCTTCCGCCATTATAGCGAGGATAGAGGGAAAGTGGTAGCTAGACGCGTTGTAGAAGGCTAGAGGTGCCACCATAGCTAAAATGACGGACCTATTCGTGGTCTAGAAGCTCTAGTAGATAATAAAGGTGGAGAAATAGGCTCTGTAAAAGAAGTCTCCCCTAGAGTTCCTAGACTACAGGAATATAAAGGTGGCTGCGCTCCTTAGGGCTAGTAGTAAATAAGCTCTATAATTCTTCTATTGGCCTGCCTTACTGTAGTTCTTTATTTCTCTTTTCTTTTTCTTCTTTACTGCTATAAGGGTATCTCCTTAGCTTTTACTGTCCTGTCTTCTTCTACTCTGGCCTTTTTGTGGCTAATATACTCCTTTTCCCTTTCTCTATTATGGGCGCTTTAAGCCTTACTTATTGCTATAGATAGATCCAGCTGCTCTTTCTTATATAGAGCCTCTTTGTAGGTAAAAAATTGGCGATTAATAGGAAGATAGATTAAATTAAATACTATATCTATATTAACCTTATAAAATTCCAGCCTACGCACCGTACCTTGCCCTTAATATACCCGAATAGTAATTCGTCCCGCTTAAGCCGGCGTTTTAACCCATTGTATTCCTCTTATGTAAGCTGAAATTCTGTTTATAGGTGTTGCTTAATGTGTTTCTCTGCTTTAATATCTTTAAAAAGCGCGTTATCTCTTAGGAGCTTACGTGAAGACTTTCTTATCAGTTAGCGAAGGCGTTAAAGGCGTGCCTATAAAGCTTAGAGGTGGTGCGATATGCTAATAGTACTTTAGAGAAGTCTGCAACGTAGATATAGCCGTATATTATATTATAAGTTGGGCCGCATCGCGAAGTTTAATGGTAATAGTTGCTTAGTTAACGTTTTAGTTAACTTAGCAACTATGCTACTTATCCGCCTTATATAATTCGTGGGCTAGTGCTTAACCAATAGTGGCAAGCCTATAACAGTTCTTTGTTCCAACACTATAGCTGCCTACTTTCTCTGCTTTCTCTATTCTTAACCTTAAAAAGTAGGGCGTTATAAGGGTCTGGTCAGTGCGGCTTAGCCACCCTCCCTACTAGCGGGGGCGAGCTTAAAGTATTTTACGCTTTAATTACCTGCTATAAATACCGCTAATTATGCTGCCCGTCCTAATAAGCCTTTATAGATATTTGGCTTGGCTTAGCGCTTAAATGTATATATATGGTGAAAACGGTCAGCTAACTTAAATCTGGAATAATTATAGGACCAACACAGCTAGTTTATATAGGTATTACTATAGAATCGTGCATTGAGGACTACTGGAAGGGTTTAGATGTATATGGCTATAAGCATATTATCAAAAGCTTTATATTTCTGAGAACAGCTGCTTGGTCCGGTTAGTTTAATTAGTGGGCTCTTATTGATACCGTAAGGCCCAATTTTGCCGTGTTAAGGGATAGTGTTTGGTTAGGGCTAGGACAATCTATACAATTGTATATTAGGTAATAATGATATACTTTATCTTTACGTAGCTGTCTAAGCATAGCGTTTAGCTATTCTGGGTAAAGCTTACTGCTAAAACTGCTGCCTAAGGTAAGCCTGAGTAGTTTTACTACGCGCTTAGCTGTGGGGCTACTATCTACCAACGCCCGCACTTTTAGGACGGGTTTAGAAGTAGAATAATTAGCGGTATTTACAGTAGATAATTAAAGCGTGAAATACTTTAAACTCGCCCCCGCTAGTAGGGAGGGTGGCCAAGCTATACCGACTAGACCCTTATTAAGGGTCTACTTCCTAGGGAACTATGGTTGGTATTGTTTTAAGTATGGCGTTGTGGTGGTGATATACTGCCTCTACTGCTTGGCGTTTAGCTTGGCGTTAACTGAACTATGCCGAAACCTCGAGGACCACCGTTTAACTTTGGGATGCAGCCCATTTCATGCCATGATATATGGCTATGTTTATATTATAGCCTCCTCTGAAAGAATCTTAGCATATTACACTGCCTTTAAGCTTTGTAGGCGCGCCTTTGATGCCTCCGCCAACTAACGAGAAAGCCTTTACCTAAGCTCCCTAAGTTATCGCGCTTCTTAGAGACACAGCAATTAAAATCCGTAGACATCCTTTTAGCTTATATAAGGGGAATACAATAAGATAGAGCGTTGGCTTAGGCAAGACGAGTCGCTATTTAGGTTTGTTAAGGACAAGATATGGTATATAGCCTCTGTTAGGGAAGAGGCACCAGCTGATAATGCCAGTTGGACAGATATAACTATAACGGCAGGAGGAATTAACTTGTTATTTATATGCCTACTTAGCTACACTAAAGCAGAGCGCTTTTGAGCTTCTGTATAAATAAAGGCTTTATAGCGTTAGGTAAAAGAGCTGGATAAAGGGTGGTATCCAGAGCGTATATATTTATTATCTCGCTGCTAAATTGGCAGTTTATACCATGTGAGCTTGCTTGGAGGCATATTCTAGGCACTATCCTCTTGGCGGAGGCATCTACAGGAAAATATCCTCTTAGGATGCCCCTACTAAGCCTATAGTAGAATAGCCTACTTGGCGCCCCTGCTTTATTTTATTTATAGGATACTATTACTTTCGCTGTGTTTTGGATATTAACTTATAGGTAGCATTACTAGATGTTAATATCTAAGATATAAAAGGATCCACGTTTACCAGTTGGTAATACCTATAAGGCTACTACTTAATATCTTAGAGCCTTACCGCAGGCACTTTGAAATGGAATAGTTTAAATATCTAAGTGCATTTTCTTGCTGCATATAGCTGTTTTTATGCATCTTTGCTGCCAATATATCTGCACTAATATGTATAAATCCAGCCTTATTTAAGTAGAGACAAGTATTAATAGTTTATATACCTACTAAAGTCTACTTTCCTTAGCTCTGTTCCATACTAACAGTTTTAAGAAATATTACTCTGTAAAAGGCTATAAAACTATAAATTCCTACAAAGAGCCAGCATTCTGCCTTAAATTTATAAAATTATTCCTTACTATCTATAGAAAGCAGCTAACTCGTCTCTAAAGGCATATTATATATATTTAGGAAACACTCTCGTATAGTTACGGTTACTTTCACTCTAATAAGTGCACGCGTAAGTGTAATACGGCTAGACAAAATAGCGTATAGTGTATGGAAAACAATCTAAATAATGTCTAGAATATAAGGACATTGCAGGGTATATATAGCTGTAATTTAGAGTATGGGACGCCGGAATTGATATAATAAGCCTTTTAAAGTTAGAAGTGCCTAATATAGCACTCTTTATTTATAGTTATAAATGTAGCCAAGTTGAATAAAACCTTAGTCTCTTTCCAAATTCCTCTAGCCTTGGATAGAAAAACTTAAGAACATTATTTCTCAACTCCATCTCTTAAATTACTGTGTGTCTACGATTGATGCTTTATTGTGTTATTCCAGCTAATGTCTCCTGCCTTTAATAGACATTTCCCCTTTTTAGGCTTTAAACGGTTCTTTCTTAACTTAGTATTATCAGCTAAATGTCCATTAGAGGAGCCTTTAATTAAGAGTACTTACAGCGGCTTTAAATTCTTGCTAGATATCCCAGGAGGTACTAGCGTTCACTATTTGTGTATAAATAGGGTGATCTCTAGGTCTATATCCGCGCCAGTCTTTAATATATCTGAAAGGAACCTCTAGCTTTGGTTAGTATTTATAGATTACCTTTAGTTAGTCGTTAATACGCCCTAAGAGTTTCGTATCTTTAAGAGTGTGTGCTGTAAGTATGCCACTTTAGAGGCGCAATTGTAGAAGTTAGAGATATATGTCCTTACCGGGCTTAAAGCAATCAAGTAGTATTATAATATTTGTAAGACTATACGTTGTAGTAAAATGGCGAGGCTTGTTCCCTTTCTCATTAAGTGTAGCGGTTAGACTGGAAATGAGGCCGTTAAGTGCTATGTTAAGATTGGGGCTAATATAAACAAGAATAACTAGAGCAAGCGTAAAGACAAGACAAGAATGCCCATTAAGAAGACATTCTAGATTTATTTAGACTTAAGATGCCATAAAAGCAATTAGGTGGAGTGGAGAGTTATTAGTAGAATTTCCTATCGCTTAAATAATCAGTATTGCTACCCAACTCAGGGCCGAGCGCTAGAGAGGAGGTGATAATGTTAAGGAGGTTTAGGGGATTAAGTAGACCTTGAAAATTAAATACCTAATTTTAGGCATTAAACAAAAGACTTTTTTAGGTCAGTTGGGTGCTCCCTTAGTTATTACTTATTATAAGGAGTAAGGTGCATGTTTTATTATCCCGGCCCCATGCGCGGTATAGCGCAGCATAGGCACCTAGCTTGGTATTGCCTTAGGCGTATAAAGCCTTACACTTTGCCATATCTCTAATCTTTTATTCTTTTACTACCATCTACACTGTTCATGGTTCCTCTATAGTGATTGTACTAGAAAATAAAGGTAGGAATAGGCAATTAAGATTAGTTTTTTTAGGATTAAGAGCCTCCTAGAAGCCCTAAACCTAAATATAATGCCTATTAAATTTGTCTTTGTATAAAGTTCATAAATATACATGGTGAGAGCTATATTAAGCTTTTTAGTTGTAATGATTTATATATATAATTGATATACATCCCTATATACTGCAAAAATCTATGCTAATATTTACCTATCTAGTTCTAGGTATTTTATTAAACCTAGTAAGTTAAATGGCTCCTCCTTTATAAGGGATCTATCCATATCCTTAAGCATATATTTTCTCTCTGGAATTGGTCCTAAGAGGAGATTAAGAAAGTAAGTCATCTATTAGCTGTATTTACAGAGAAAACTACCACGTTCTTTATCTAAAATATTAATAAGCAATTTAAAATCATCTACTAGAAGTCTTTTAATACTATAGAAAGTTAGCCTAGTGTAGATTCTACTAGTAGGAAGGAAGCTTACTTACGGTTATAGATACTAAAATCACTATTAGTTGGGACTAAAGTAAGGATACTAGTGCTAAATTAAGCTGCTAGTATATGCCAGTTGCGTCCCTAACTAAGTCTATTTTTTAGGGTAGTTAGTCGTTTATTATATTTAACTATATACCTTATAAGTTTAGGATACGCCTGGGATAGCATATTGTCTAGAGCGCGGGAAGTAGCCCGGCCGTAATAACCTAGTTCCGATATTCGCTCTTTATTCCGCTGACGTCTGGTCTGCCGGACCGGTTAAAGCTAGTAATTCTGTTCTAGCTGTATACAAGCTTCCACTAATCCAATTAGGTGGAATCGCTTTACAATAAACGCTGTAGTAAGTGAGATATCTAATTAATCCAGAGACTCCATGTTTGCGGATACTGTATTACTAAAAGAAAGAATAACTGTGCTTATGCTCTCCTAAATAGTGAGATAGGAATTCTATAGCTGTACAAAAGCGTTTTAGCTGGTAACTATAAAGAACAAGCGAGTAAGGAGCTAGAGCCTATTAGAATTATCTAACGAGCTATAGTTAGCAAAGGTTTAATATATCTCTATTAACGGAAATTTGCAGTTATGGATAGGTGGAATCTCCTTTAAAGTTTGTTTCTGTAGCCTTTTGACCTTATAGGAGTGTTAATTATTAACTTTTTGTTTGCTCTAAAGCCGCTCTAATATCGTCCTTCCAGACCTAGTAATTGCTATATTTGGTGTTTTGGTAGGCTTAGCTCGCTATAGTTGCTTTTTATTTGCAGGTAATTGTACTCCTTCTCTCTGGTATATTTTGCTTTATGGTTTAGGATCGCATCTAACTTCTTCTATTACGTTATCCCGTCCGTAAATATTATCTAACTCTGCTTTATCCTGCCCCTCTTTACGTGCCTGTATTTGGTCGTCCTGCCTTATATATTAGAGATTATGGTTAATTAATTATTAAGGCTCTTTATAGTGTTGCTTATCTACCTAAGATAGTGACTGTTCTTTCTCTCCTTTCTAGTTATCCGTATAATTATAGGGTTAACTACTAGGACTTTACTACAATGTCTCCACACTTTAGATTGATGGGTTTGTAGCTATAGAGGGGAATTGGTTTTCTATATAGGATAAAAGATATTAAAGAGAAGGCGCGGGAGACTTTTGGGGGGTCGTGTTAACGCCTTAAGATGGCGTCAAATTACCGTTATAAGAGGAAAACTGATTAGTAGTGCTTGCCTTAGTCTATTTAGCTAGCTTATCTATAGGTAAAGGGGACAAGCTAGAAGCTAAAAGGAGCTTACTAGGATCAATAAAATTACTATTATAATTTTATAAATCTTCTTTAAACAAGTCTCTGGTGGTAACATGGTATATAGCTATAGAATTAATAGCTATAGAAAGCATAAGCGCCTAATTACAGATTAGCTGGGAATACTTTGGATTTATATTTAAGAGCCAGTTAAGCTTAAAGCAGACATTATATTAAAGGATTATAATTTCCTATAATAGCTACATTAGTTATGAAAATTGAACGCGAAGGGGGAAGTAAAGAAGGTATATATTTTCTATCTTGGCACTGATAGTATTGATTGGCATGCCTAAAGTCGGTTTGTTATAAGTAAGGGGATTATAGTTTAAAGGCGGACACTATACTTACACGCGTAAGTGGAAGGTGGCAGAATAAAGTCACCTATAGAGATATAGGTCTCGGCTTATTAACCACCTAAATATTTTAAGCAATAAAAGGCAGACTCAGCCTTGCAGGGCAATAGCTCTATTAATAACCATTATTAATAACAATTGCTCTAGGCCGTATATTTAAAATCCTAAACAAACCTACCTCCTATAATCATGGCGGCCAACTCTATAGCGGCCACCTTTCTTTAGCTAAGGAAAGAGGCTTTAGTTAAATGGATAACACCCCACGTAATAATTACGCCGGAGCTTTAACCGCTAATATTTGGGAAACGCCACCTCGATAAGGGTGTGGCTGGAGTAGGTCAGCCACCCTCCCTACTAGCGGTGGCTATATTAAGTGGTAAATTACTTAGATTACTGTTAGATATTATTCGTAAGCGTGCCCTTATAGCTTAACTGTGTAGAGTTCCTTCTCTAATTGCCACTTATTTAGGGCTTCAGGCGACGATATTATATATAGATGCTGAGGCCCAAGGACTTGTTTCCGCAACTAGAAGCATTTCTCCATTAATAAAATAGCCTTGTCCTTGTGACCTTGGCCTTTTAATATAAATGCAAGACTGTTTATACTGGCTAGTGTAGAAGGATGCTCCTACCCTTGTACTTGTCTCCACTACTTGTACCTTTAGCTCTTCGGTCTTCTTCCACCGCCCTTGATTTCTGTATGTTGACGCCAAGTTAGCCTTGCTAGTTAGCGTAGAAGGATGTTCCCACCCTAATGTATTCCGTCTCGTCCCTATTACCTATAATGGCAGGCCTTTGACCTCTTTCAATTGTCCCTAATTTTGGTACGTTATAGGGTATACTGGAAGGTTCTAAGCCAGCCGAAACTCCTCTAAGAGCTTAAAATTCCCCATAAAACACTGCGCATATAGGTTAGACTATCTATACTTATAAGCTCGCGTAACTACTAATTGTTAACGTAGATATACTAAAATAGGTATTAAACTCCTTCTCTATGTCTAGTTCTAAAATATGCCTAACAGTCACCAACCCTTACCCTAAAGAGAGTTTTCGTAAATCGCTTAAAGATATTTATGGTGATTAGTGTTTCCGGTAGTATATCTGGGAACTCCTTGAATAAAAGTGTCAGTATTGCTTTTCCGCTACTGCAATTCTTTACCGCTGCTTTAACCACCTCTTCTGTAATTTGGACCTTATCTCTTCGTCAATTAAGTAGAATTATTATTACGTCTTTTCCGTTTTCCTAATTCCCTGCTACTGCTTTAACCACCTTTTCTGTAATCTTAACCCTGGCTCCTCCCTGCTCTAGAAGAACCGCTATTACCTCTTTTCCGCTCTGTGCCGCAGCTATAAGCACCTTTTCTGTAATATTAACTTCCTCTCCTCGCTGTTTAAGAAGAATAGCCATTACGTCTTTTCCGCTCCGTGCTACCGCCTTAACTACCTTTTCTATGATTGTAACCTTGGCTCCTCCCTGCTCTAGAAGAACCGCCATTACCTCCTTTCCGCTCTGTGCCGCGGCTATAAGCACCTTTTCTGTAATATTAACTTCCTCTCCTCGCTGTTTAAGAAGAACCGCCATTACGTCTTTTCCGCTCTGTACTGCCGCCTTAACCACCTCTTCTGTGATTATAACTTTGGCTCCTCCCTGCTCTAGAAGAGCCGCTATTACCTCTTTTCCGCTTTGTGCCGCGGCTATAAGTAACCCCTCTGCCCTCTGCTCTAGAAGAACCCCTATTACCTCTTTTCTGCTCCGTGCCGCGGCTATAAGCACTTCCTCCACTCTTTGCTTTAGAAGAAGTACCGTTACCTCTTTTCCGCTCCGTACTGCCGCCTTAACCACCTCTTCTATAATCTTAACTTTAGCTCCTCCCTGCTTAAGAAGAATAGCCATTACCTCTTTTCCGCTCTATACCGCGGCTATAAGCACCTCCTCTGCTCTCTGCTCTAGAAGAAGTGCTATTACCTCTTTTCCGCTCTATACTGCCGCCTTAACTACCTCCTCTGTAATCTTAACTTTGGCTCCTTCTTGCTTTAGAAGAACCGCCATTACCTCTTTTCCGCTCTATGCCGCGGCTATAAGCACCTCTTTTGTAATATTAACTTCATCTCCTCGCTATATAAGAAGAAGTCCTATTACTTTATTTCCACTGCAACTATTCCCTACTGCGGCTTTAACCACCTCTTCTGTAATCTTAACTTTAGCTCCTCCTTGCTTTAGAAGAACTGCTATTACCTCTTTTCCGCTCTATACCGCGGCTATAAGTACCTCTTTTGTAATATTAACTTCTTCTCCTTGCTGTTTAAGAAGAAGTCCTATTACTTTATTTCCACTGCAACTATTCCCTACTGCGGCTTTAACCACCTCTTCTATAATTGTAACTTTAGCTTCTCCCTGCTCTAGAAGAACTGCTATTACCTCTTCTTTACTCTATGCCGCGGCTGTAAGCACCTCCTCTACCCTCTACTCCAGAAGAACCGCTATTACGTCTTTTCTACTCCGTACTGCCGCCTTAACTACCTCTTCTGTAATCTTAACTTTAGCTCCTCCCTGCTTAAGAAGAACAGCTATCACCTCTTTTCCGCTCTATGCCGCGGCTATAAGCACCTCCTCTACTCTCTACTCCAGAAGAAGTGCCGTTACCTCTTTTCCGCTCCGTATTGCCGCCTTAACCACCTCCTCTGTAATCTTAACTTTGGCTCCTCCCTGCTCTAGAAGAACCGCCATTACTTCTTTTCCGCTCCGCGCCGCGGCTATAAGCACCTCCTCTACTCTCTGCTCTAGGAGAAAGACCATTACTTCTTTTCCACTCTCTATATTCCCTGCTGCGGCTTTAACTACCTCTTCTGTAATATTAACATCGTCTCCTCTCTGCTCCAGAAAATCGGCCATAGTATTTATATTACATGATATTGCAACTCTGCTTAGATGTATTGTGTTTAAGAAAGTGAAATTATAAAAGAATTCCGCCATTATATAATAAGGGAAGTCGGTTAGGCCGAATAAGAATAATGTGGCGTTATGGACCACTTGCTAGACAGTCTTTGTATAATCTACACGCAGATTATTAGTGTCCCGCGCATTAGAGGATATGCTAAGTAACGCGTATATTATATCCCGTTGGTCGCTCGCTTTACTTTCCCTAAACTTTAGTAAGAGAGTATAAAGATCTCGCTTCTAGCTCTACTAAGACTCTTTTCTTAACAAACCTGGCATTATATCTAAGACGGCTTAATAATGAGGTTCTAGTTTCGCGCCTATTAGCAACGGTATAAGGGCAAAGATGCGTGCCGAGACAGACTTGGTACCGCTACAGACTACAGCGGCTTTCGCGTTAGCGACTTCTTGTAAAATCCACACTCTCTTAAACCAAGGCCGCCCTAAGAGGCACTCTATACCTTTACGCTGTTGGGTTATTAGGCCTGGATGCTAACTCCTTAAGGTAGGTTATATTAATAACTAAAGGTCTATCTAGCGCTTATCCGCGAGTTTCTAGTCCTTATATGCATGCTTAATACTCTCTTCCTGCAGTTGCTTTAGAGAGTCCATAAGGACGTTTATGTTGTATATCGCTGGCCCTAGCTAGAGAATAACCCAATCAGCCTAAGAATATATATTCCCCATTTGTTGAACCTGATGCCCTCGTTCTTTCTCGTTGCTTTGGTCGATATAAATAGCATCAACCTAAAGTATCCGGTCCGTATCGTGCAAACAAAGATACTAAAGCGCTAAGTATAGGTTTTCAGTGATACTAAGAGTTCTCCCGTTTATCTTTATGTGTTTAGATATTTCCGTGCGGCCCCATATATATAACAAAGCTTTATAGGAAATCGCGCTATTGCTATGGAGCTAGGCTTAACAAAGCTCGCACTCGATCTTAGACTCTCTGCTTTTAAAAAGTCGTAGTAGCCGAAAAGTAGGCCCCTTAAGATTAATCGGTTTGTATTTGAAAACATCCATCTGTCTCCTATGGAAGAAATAGCTTGGGTATAAGCTGTAATGTTCTGATACTGAGTAGGTGGGGTGTTACGCAGATCGTTATAACGGCATTGATGACGTAGAACCTACCAAAACAAACATCAAAGTCTAACGCGTAAGAGTAAAGCTTTCCCGACAAGAATAGATGGATATTACTTTGAACCCTACACTGAGCGGCTGGGTTTGTAGTTATTTGGATATAGTAGGCATAAGGGAAGAAAAAGCATTGTTAAAAATTAGCCTTGGAGAGCGTGGCGCAGCAAAGGCGGAATTAGCCCTGATACTCCTATTAGGATAATCTTCGAACTTATAGTGCTTATACAACGCTTGCTCTAATACTCGTGTCTCCTAGGCGTAGCCTCGAAGGGGTTATTTAATAAATAGGAAATAGTCCAAAACGTGGAATGGGTTAAGCCGGGTAAGTATGCCTATAATTGTTATCTATTGGTAATTAAAAGGATTCCGCACTACAAGTCGCCACTATAAGTAGGGAGGGCGGCCGACCTGCACTAGCTATACCCTTGTTTAAGAGGCGTTTAATTTTTAAACGCGAATGAAGGGAGAGGTTAGTGTTTAAACGCACTTTCGCCATAGGATGGCATATGGGGTGGATGCTAAGAGTTTCTAATAGTGGGGCAAATGCTAGCTAGTACTAGATGGGATCTCCATAAGGGAACTCAGTATAGAAAATTTGTTTCGCGATCTGTAAACGCGTGGCGCACTCTCTGTAGACTGGCTAGCTTGAGGGACTATAGTTAAAATCTGTTATAAGTAAGTGGGTGCGTTTGCTTATCTATTACAGTAGATAAGACAACACAAATAGCACTAATGTAAGGAAATTAATAGAGCTTGTACTAACTATCTGGTCCTAGTCCTAACTCAAATGTTTTAAAAAGCATTGGCAAGAAAGTTATTATCTTGGGTAGTGCTATTAAACGTACTAGAATAACTGCTTCTGCTATAAAAGCCCATAACCTTTATTAAGTGCTTTTGATTTTTATATTTGAGAATAAGTATGCCTAACCTAGTTCAGAGACCTCGTCTAGTCTAGGTGGTCTTAGCAGGCGGAATTTACTAGTAGTAAGGACATAGACCTAAGCTTAACCTTTATCCAACTATCTAATGTTCCGCCTTTTAATAAACTCTTCCCTATGGTTATATGGTATGTATAGCATGCGTTATTCTACTTTATAAGCCTTGTTTAAGAGCCCTTAGAACCTCCGGCTATTTCTACTTATGTTGGGACATTCCTAAGAAATAGTAGGATAGATAAGACTGAAACGTATTATATATAGGAAATAATTAAATTGCTTAACAGTAACTAGAAATACTCAGCGATTGTTTAGAAACTGTTAAAGTACTATAGGAGAAAGTTCTATTCCCAAATTATTTAGGCCTGAGCCCACTATATGCTATATATTTAGGGGTAATCTCTACTTCTCTTTCGCTTTTGAAGATTCGCCATTGATCTCTTTTTTGCTACTTTTATTAATGGTGTTTTATGGGGTTGATTTAAGTCCCTTTTATATTCCACTCTTATCTACTAAAGCCATAAGTGTTTTTCTGTCTTTTTTCTTAAGCGCCTCTCTAAGCTCTTGGAACCTTATAATATGCTTAATAAACTTGCTAAGGTTCTTTCCATAATAAGATCAAAGTTTATAGGATATTAGGTTAGTTATAGGCTCTTTAGTAGGCTTCTAGCATAAAACTGCCACTCTATCCATAATATAAACCGAGCAATACCTTAAATTTTTATTTCTCTCTATGGCTCTAATGCTTGTTAGCCTAGGCTTCCACTCTACCCAGTATTTGAGTGTACCGTTTTCAACTATACCTTCTAAAATTTGGGTTGGTCTTCTTAGGAATCTAGTAGGCTGTTTATCTTCGCTTTTATAATCTGAGCTGTTATTAGAAATATCTGTAAAGTGGGCTTTATTGTTACCTGCTTAGCTGTTAGTGTAATTAAAAGATCTATAATTATCTGGCTATCTTACTAGGAGGTATTGGAGAAACGTGCTTAATACTAGCAACTATATTCGCGGGGTTAGACGAGCCTGTTATTAGGTAAGAAGATTAATAGGCTAAACTTGAAATATAGGGCTGGCCTTACTATAGCTTTCCGCATAGTCTATTCCTAAGATATGCACATCCTTATACTCTTGGGTGTCGTAGGGATGCAAAATTTCCATTCCAGATATTCGGGTAGGTAAAGATAGTATTCCCACCTATCTAGAATTGGATGGCTGCGAGTGGTCCTTAACTAGAGAAAGCATAGCTGGCAAGAGCTTAGGGCCAGTATAAAAGAATTAGGAATTGTGAGTGCTGTAGAGCAAAAAAAACTGCGTAATAGCGCCCTTTATGCCCTTGTAGGACTAACGCTAGAAGCATAGCTCCAATCTAAAAATATTAAATTATGTAAGCTGCTTCGCCGCAATACTAAGTCATATTAATAGTTATAGGATAATCTCTTTACCGCCTATAGCTTCTAGGTATTTGGGGGGCTAATACCTCTACTAGTATCTAGTATCTGAGCCTCTTCTTATAATATTGAATGAATCCCCTGTTTAATTCTAAGCGTAAAACTTGGCTTGGCCGGATTACCAACTTTAAACGATGATTAACTATTAGGGCTACCCCTAAACACTAGTATATAGAAGCCCTTATCCAGTTCTAGATAGAGTGGGAACTGTATTCCTAAACTTCTTCTTAGTTATATTAGAGGTGGCTGAATGCGCTGTAGCTTTATCTCCTAACTCCTTACTTACACTACATGCCTTAGAAACCGTAGTACAGCGCTTAGAAGGCGGCATTGCTTTCACCCACGTTATATAGATTTAGGCAGAAACATCAATCTTAGAGTAACTTACACGATCCCAGTTAATAAATTTATACAAACTTCTCCAGCCGTTAAAGTATATGGTGTTTATATAAGCTTCTTTATATTAATGCTAATAAGAGCTAGAGTATTAAGACTACTTATAATCTAATAAGTAATAATAGCTAAGCACTGCTTATAAAGCTAGAGACTGGTGCGTTAGTTCTTCCGCACTAATATAATATATTTTAGTTAGGTATTTATATTTAGTAACAGCTTAGCTAATAACTACCCCTAGTAATTCCTCCTTTAATTTAAATAGCTACCGTTAGATTTAGTCTAGTAGCCTGCGCTTTTAGGCACAGACAGCATACTAAGCAAGGAGTAATTATAGCCAACGGATATTATACGCCAGCTTTAGGGTAAAGGGGCTACTGATATACTTTGCCTTATTTAGGTAATCTTAATCTCCCTTTCTAAACTTGGTCTTAGCTCAGCTAAGCGGTAAAGGAAATGTTATAAAGGTGGCATTTGCCTTGCCTCTAAATGTCCTTAGATTAAGCTAGCTTTTTATTAGATACCAAGCCTTACTAAAATATAGTTCTTTTCTGTGCTCGTTAAATAAGTCCTATTATATATATGCCTTAGATAAACCTAAATTGGATTACTAATAATTCTTATAGGTCTGTAGGAAGAGCTTAGAAGACGATCTATGTATACTACCCTAGCGTTATATATTTTACACCTTATAATTAAGGATAGAAAGAGGATAGTGATAAAGATAGTAATAAAGAGACGGTAGTTTTAAACAATAGTGATAAGCTGCGGACTTCTGGCCACCCTATTAATAGATTGCGCTAGAGTGACCTAGTGGAAGGGCGAATTGATACTACTAACATTAATAAACTAAGCCGGAGTGATAATGATGGATTATTAAGTAACAATAGAGAACTTGGGATTTGGCGTAATTTAGCAAGCAAGACTCTATAAGTGCAATACTATATAGAAGAATAAAGTAGAAATTTAATAAGAAATTGTAGAACGCCTATAGAATGCCTAGTGGTCTGTCTACGTTCTAAAACCCGCGCTTTTGTCTCTCTTAGCTTAACCTCTTCTAAGCTCTATATAATTTATAATAATCTCTTAAGTCTCTTAATATGGGTAGAAGATTTTATTCACTGTATTACCAATAAAGGATAACTAATATATGATAATAACCCTAAACTCTATGAGTTTCTTTCTAAGCTTAAATACTTATATCCTAAGCAAGTACCAGTTATGTTTAAGGTTAGTAGGCTTATAGATTTATATATTAAAGAGTTAAAGAGTGATATCTAGTGTATACTCTTTAGCGCTTATTCCATCTATTACAATCTACTAAGTGGGATTGTGTACCTCTACCAGTGTAGTGGGAAAGGGTTAGGAGGAAGTATAATAGGACTTCTACTTGTCGCCAAATTTGTTAAGCTTCTCTTATGGGAATTTCTCCAGTTCTTTAAGCCTGTAGGATCTATTATATAGGAACTTGTCCGGTATATTAGGTCTATAGGGCTTTTTATACGGAAACAGCTTCTTCTTTATAGCGTTAAAGTTATTTTCATTTTTATATATCTACTATTGGTACTTTCTTAGCACCTGCTTTATGCCTATACTTACTAGAATAGTTTTCTAATTACTACCCTTTTCCTTTAAAGAAGCTTTTTAAATTAGGGCTTGAAAAACATATCTGCTAATCCCTTTTATAAGTGACTTGAAAATCGTCTTGCCCTCTATTAAGGGTTCCGATGCTGTGTGAATTTACTTTAACATTATGCTGGCGCTAGTAGGGAGGGTGCTGACCCGCTTTAGCCACACCCTTATTTAAGAGGCGTTTAATTTTTAACGTAAATAAAAAGAGAAGTTGATGTTTAAACGCGCTTTTCGCCATAGAATAGCATATAGAGGTAAAGGTTGGTAGAGTGGATGCTAAGAGTTTCTAATAGCGGGGCAAATGCCAGCTAGGACCACATAAGGATCTTTATAAGGGAACTTTAAGTAGAAAAATTATTTCGCAATCCCTAAATGCGTGGCACACCCTCTATAAAGCGGCTAGTTTAAATAAGGGACCTGCTATAAGCGAAGCCTAGTAACGCGAATACCACCCTTCTTTATATTCGTCTTTATTGCGGAGTCTGTTATATTGATAAAGCGTCCGCGATCCCTTAGGTTGTATGTTTAGCAGTTTTTTATCTTTCTATGGGCGTAGTTGCCTTATTGCTGTAGGGTATGCTAACTGGTGTTTATACCTTATTAGCAGTAGGAAATGAATTAACGCTTGACTTTTGCATGCTATCTTATTGCATTTAATACGATTTTAACTTTAATTAAATATAGTGTTAAGGTTATGTAATTTAAGCCCTTCCAACTTGCTTCCTTATTATCACCATTATTGTTATAGACTACGTCCGTGCCTAGGTTAATACCACCCTATTATCTCTAGAGAACTTTAAAGAACCTATATATTAAATTTCCCCTTAATCTTATCTTAAATAAATATGTCGCTCTCTAAACTTTTATTAATAAGTCCGCCCTAGACCTAACCTGTTGTCGCAATTATCCGCAGTTAACTCTTTTGAGATAGACTCTATTACTAACGCCTCTTCTATTACTTCACTTAACTCAAATGTTGAGAAATTTAGAGAAAGACTATCTTGAGAAATGTTGAGTACAATATATATACGCGAATGACAAGATTAGGTCAAGAACAGAATAGTGGTTAATATGGTACCAAAAATTTTCGGTATTAATAGTGCCAGTATTCCACCCTAGGTAAACGGCCCCTACGGCCATATTAAGAAAATATATGCCAGCAGTAGCCACTAATAGATAGCCTAGACTAGTTTAATAAATAACTATACATTAACCTATAGTGTAATAGAAAAATTAATTTACTAAGCTACTATTTTATTTTGCTTAATTAATGAACCTTGCTTTCTAGTTCCTTAAGGATGGCGGACTAAGTGTCTTTAATAAGCTCTTTATATTCCTTAAGGCATTCTCTAGTAAACGCGATATTGCCTATAGACCTGTACTAGTGTTAGCTCTAGTCTATATAAGTACACCTTTAACATATAATATAACGTCTATCATCTTTATTACGATGGTAGATGTGTATATTTTTAAAATATGTATAAAGCCAAAGATATCCTAGCCTATATACTTAAATGTGGCCTAGTTATAAGCACCTAATTAAGCCGCCTAACTGATCTGTTTATTAAGCCCTTTATAATACTTACCGCAACTTTATAGAGGGAGCTCTAGTGCTATAAATTCGGCATTTATTGTAGTTAATATCTGGGCAAGCTTTTCCAATGCCGTATTAAGGGCTTTAAGCAGTTCTATAAGTTTAGGTATAGGGCTTTAGCTTAAAAGGCCTCTAGCTATAAAGTACAGCGATTAACTTAACTAAAGAGTAGATATTACTAGGTCCGCTAAATTAGAAGTATTTTTTGTTAAACCTATTATTTTATCGCTTGTTGTATATTAAGATAGGGTATAACTTGCTAGATTTACTATGTTAAGCTATATATATAAAGCACGCTCTTATCTTTAGTTATTGCATTGTTTGGGCCAGACTGCCGCAAGAATAAGTCACACTAGATACAGAGATGGTAAGTATAAAAGCTATAAGAATAGCTAGCGGGGTTAAGTAGGGTTATAGTATAAATCTATATATATTAAGAGCGAATAGGAATGTATATATACAGCGTAAACGATATTCTATAGGCTAGATAATTGAAAGATAGAGCTATCCTAAGAATGCTATGGCTGCAGTATAAATGGACCTTCTATGTACTACCAAGTTGCAATAATAAATTAAGCAGCTCTAGGAAGCGATGCCGAAACACAAAGTAGTAGAAGAGTTTATAAAGACGTAGGTTATATAATTGTGTTTTTTAGGTATAGCTGCAGCGAAAACTTATTTAGTAGATATAAAGTAAAAAATATGTTATAACCACCTATGTGCCACACAAATAATTAAGAGCCCCTTTTATAGCCTATCCTAAGTTGGCCCAATTGGAAAGCCTACCAGGCGCTGCTCTATTATGGCTTGAGGCCGGCATGTACTAAGGGTTTTACTACTCTTCGTTATAAAAGGTTTTAAAGGCTATAAATTATACCGACTTAAAACCTAAATTAGTACTCTTTACTAATATAATATCTTAATAATAGTGAGGCGTAAGCCTAGGTATATAATTGCCATTACCTAAGTAATCTAGTTAGCTGTTCCCTTAATTTTGGTTACAAAGTGCCTTTTATTATTCTTTAAAAAGATTGGAGGACATTAGTATTGTAAAGTAACACTATTCTTCTAACTTAGACGAATTACTAGATAAACCAGCGTGGTCTAAATAGGCGCGTTTAAACAAGAGGATCCTCTCGTGAAACTATTATATAGTAGAGCATTATATAACTAAGCGCCCCTTACAGCTGGGCGTTTTCCTTCGTTAATAGTTCTCTTAATCCACTCGCGGGTTTCTTGAGACTGTATAGCATATCAAAACCCTTGTCCCGCGTTGTTTAAGTAGTATATCTTGGCTTAATCGGCTATAATCTAGATTAACGCTTTAAGACGCTTTAAGAACGACGAGGAAAGGAAGGTCGTAAGCTATAATACTACGTTTTAATAGTTAAAGGAATGACAAATGCTGTTATACTGAGTTTAGACTTTCTCTGTAACCTTAGGGCTAGTATTATAAATGGGATTATAGTAGTCTTAATAAGGGTCGTCTAGGCTAGTAATAAAACGCCTAAGACCGACAGCTGACAGCGGGAGGAAAAACTGCGAAAGTAGGATGCTTTGAGGTATTGTACGATAAATTCACTGTTGCTAAAGTGAGAGACGTCTATGAGGAGATTGTTTATATAATCGGTGCATTTATGAATCTCCTAAGTTGGGGAGACAGCGCGTCTTTGAACTATAACGTGGCAAGGTGGCCACCTAGGGTTAGCCGTGCTGCGCCACACCCTTTAAGCTAAACTTTTGATTGCAAAAGCAAAGCTTAGAACGCTCCGCGCGGCTAGTAAATATTGCATTGCCCCTGCTACAATTCTGTATCTATAGCGATTTAAGAGTGGTCCTAAATAGCTTCGCAAGCTTGTCTTGTATATCTTTGCATTCCATATCTAACAGCTATGGATGACGGGTTCGACCTCGACACGCTTTTACTTAAGAACTTCGAGCTTATCTTAAGCGTCGTAGCCGGCGAAGATAACAGCCTCCAGACAGAGCTATATGTGCACTATGCTGTGTTAAAATTAGAGCTGTTCTAGCGCTGGGGATAAACAGAAGACCTTAAAGAAGCGATTAGGAAGGGGAAGCGGGCTGTTGTAGAGACGTAAAAAGATAAGGGCGGATCTAAGCGAGCTTAGAGGCCAAGGGGAGAGGAAGCGTAGGGAAAGAAGCCCTGGGGGAACGAAGCCCTAGGGGAATAAAGCCCTAGGGGAACGAAGCCCTAGGGGAACGAAGCCCTAGGGGAACGAAGCCCTAGGGGAACAAAGCCCTGGGGGAACGAAGCCCTGGGGGAACGAAGCCCTGGGGGAACGAAGCCCTGGGGGAACGAAGCCCTAGGGGAACGAAGCCCTGGGGGAACGAAGCCCTGGGGGAACGAAGCCCTGGGGGAACGAAGCCCTGGGGGAACGAAGCCCTAGGGGAACGAAGCCCTAGAGGATTATTCCCCTAGGGGAATAGGCGAAGCCAGTTTCGCTAACGACCGTAGAGGCTTTAGGTGCCCGTTTTAAACACCCTATAAAATTCGCCTCCTAGGATTAAGCTCTAAGGAGCCTTTGGATTTTAGGAATAGTCTTCTAGTAGCCTTAGGCTTCTGGGAATAGTCTCCTAGGAGCCTCTAAGTCCTAGAAATAGTCCCCTAGAAGCTTTTAGGTCCTAGGATTAGTCTCCTAGAATTCTTAGACTTTTAGGAAGTTTTAAATCCTAAGAATAGCGTCTTAGGAGCCTTAGACTTCTAGGAGCTAGGTGCTAGTAATGGCGGCCTATAAAAAATATGTAGCTTAAAAAATTTTCCGGCTGTAGAAAGTATGCGGTTGTGGCGCCTAGGACTAATAGCCTAGGAGTATTACCCTAAGACTAATTTCACTCTAGTACCATCTAGAGTGGAAATATCCTCTTGGGGTATCCCCCCTAAACCTATAGTGGGATGGTCTACCTGGCGTTATGCCTATTATTAGTAGTTATATAATAGGGTAATGCATTCCTATAGCTTAGATTAAGGCTCTGTACTCTATTAAGCCATATTAGGTAAAGTTTAATTAGTATCGTGTTCCTAAGTCGTTTCTTAGCCTGTAATACCTCTCTCGCTTATAGGCTTAAGTAGTCCGTTTTAGATTAGTTTACTTTGGAGTAATCTCTAATTAAGTTTTCTAGTTTCACCTTAGCTTGCTATTATGTGTAGTTGTATGCTAATCGGAACAGGTATAATTTTCCCCTTATTTACTTATGGGTTGGAGCTATATTATCTATATGGAATTTAAACTCTAATAGCTTCTTACCAAAACTAGTTTACCTAAGGTAAAGTATATAATTAACCCTTACCCTTGCCCCTTACCTTACCCCTTACCCAACCCTTTATCTTATTCTTTACTTTATCCTTTACCTTACCCTTACCTTACCTATTACCCCTCGCCCCCCTAGACGAATTATAGAATCCCAGTCATTGCATCTACTCTATTAAATACTGGAATAGGATTGGATGACAACAGACTAAATAAAATAAAAAGTGGTAAAGAATAATAAGATAAGCGCGTAATAACTAGGAAAAAGTCCTATGTATACTAAGTGCATAGTTCTGAAGATGCATTTTATGCTTAAGGGTTACTTTGCAAACGTTGCATTTAATTTTACCCTACTGTGGGAGTTTAGAGAGATATGCTTGTTGGAAATACTTTATAAGAGCAGCTGGAGTGTAGAACTTATATATACGCTTACTAATTGTAAGCTTTTTATTCCTAAGGCAGATAAAGTATATTTTCGGTCTTTTCTCCTTATATAAGGATAACTTTGCCCTCTCTAGCGCTTTAGCAGCTTCTGAAATCTTAGTATCTTCTTTAATCTTAACTTTGCTAAGGGCGACATCTGTCCTAAACTGTCTCTGGTAATAATTTCGCTAATATACTCTGCCTTCCTTAACATTATAGTAATCTACGACCGTATTAATGGCATTATTGCATCTGCGTATCTTATCTTCTAGTGACACGCCAGGAAGCGTTATAATTGCTTAGATAAGGCGTTTGTGTTTAACTAATTTATTATCGCTAGATTCTAAGGTTGCTTTAATATCCTCGCTAAATTTATCCCCAGAAAGTTGCTATTTAATATTAATTATAGCTTATTTGTTGTTCTAATTCTTCTTAATATTTTCCAATAGCGCATTTCTCTGACGTTGCCTTTCATTTGTAATTTCTTGGCTAAGTTTTTGGTATTCTATGCTTCCTGTGGTTTTGCGCTTAAGGCTAAGCTTTAGCTTATTTCGAATTTCAATTAAGGTATGAATGCGCGGGTTCTTGTTTACTGATAAGGATTGTTCTGTTATTAGGTGCTATGGCCGCCGCAGGTCAATTGATCGGCTTATTTGGTATACCGCTTTTATTAACTTTTCTTAAGGCTCTAAGCCTTGAACGATTGCCTATGTATCTACGCCAATACGCCGCGGAAGGTAGTGCTTTAGGAATATTTAAGCGTCGGCGTGCTACATTATTAGGTTCTGGAGGGCGTCACTTACGTTACCTAGGTAGTATAGGCGTTAGAAAGGTTTTAGTAGAACTAGCTCTATATAATAGAACTTATTATTCTCGTCAAATGCCTTACCTGCGCCGTAACGGAGACTATATGGGCGCGCAACCTGCCGAAATCCCGTGATTGCGCTAAGGTCCTTAATCCAGGGTAAAAGAGTTAAGTATAGTAAAGGCTGGTTAAGTAAGACCTTGTGGCCGTAGGGGGTTTTAATTAACCGCTAAAATATGGGGATATTATCTAGGTCTAAATGGAGTGGTAGCGGCAACTTATTACGCCTAGGCTTGATATATAGCTTGCTAAGCTGCTCTGTGGATGTTAGATTAGGGGGTGCAAAAGCTTAGTCGGTAAAGAGAAGGCCTAGAAGAAAGACGTAAGGGCTAAGAATAAGTAAAGGGTTAAAGATAATCTTAGGAATTGGGAAAGTATTACTAGTTCTCTATAAGTATAAGGTAAGAGGAATAGGGTAGAAAGAGAACGTATACTTCTTTTATGCCAAGATATTCCTTAGTGAATTTAAATGTAAACTTAAGCACGATCTTATAAGGCCCGCCTTCTGGGTTGTAAATAAGTGTAACCATTATATATCAGTAGTATAGATTAAGAAGAGCTTTAGGTTAGCTTGTAGTGCAAAAGCCTAGCTATAGTAAGAAATAGACTTGCATCTAAAGTTGTCCAACTGTATATCTCTTCCTTGTTATAACTAAGTTAGTCTTAAGAACTAGGGCGAGATCTTTTGCGTCCATAACTATCTTTTCTTGCTTTTTCTTGCTTAAGCTATATTTCTTCGCCAGTTTCCGAAGTACCTAAGAAAGATATCTTAGCTCCGCTTTACCTTACTAGGTTAAAGGGCTAACTAGGAATATAATTACCTTATATATCTAGCGGTTTAGTTTGCCAGGAATTTTCTTACTAGTCGCTTTCTTATATATAAGGTGATAGTACTTCTAGTATAAGCTAAGCGAGCTAGAAGCCTTTGTCCCGCATTATTTCCTACCCCCTTTCCCTTATTTCTAATTTAGAAACCAGTTAAAGAAGCTATAAAGAAGCCGAAGTAAGAGGACTCAGTATGTTTTCTTAGGGTCTTTCCCTATATAGGTGCAGTATCTAGAAATTGTTAGCTCTCCGCCAAGTTAGGCCTAAAAGAAAGCCGCTAAATAGGTTATTACTTACTAATACCAGTACTCTTTAATGTGGTTAAGGAGATTCGTACTACCATCGGTATAGTCCTACGTTGTAAAATTGGATTCCTTAAACTCTTCTAATTATTTAAGGTAGTATTCTGGTGGATGGTCTTAATTCTTATAAAGCTATGCTTAAGTGGGCGCTTTATAAGCATTGTTAGATCCAGCGATGCTATTAGCGTCACAGTTAATGCTACTGTCGGTGTTGTAGTTGGCGTCACTATTGGCATCACTGTCGGTATTACTGTTGAAGACGGTCGGTTCTGTCCCGTAGCTGTTACCATCGCTGTCCGTGTCTATGTACTTATTGTTAATGACGCTGGACGACGAGCTGCGATCTAATAGTTAAGCGCGCCGCATTCTATAGAGGTAGAAGAGAACTTAGGGCAATAACAGCGGGAAGGATCTAGAGAGTAATATAGGGTTAAGGAGAGAGGAGGGTAGAGAATAAGAGAAACGGGGCCTAGGTTAAATGGATTAGAGGTAGAAGCCATGGAGTATATATAGCTTTAGCGCCAGGCGCGTGGAAGGGTCACATTTCTAGATAAACTGGTCTGCCCGTAAAACGGGGCATAGGGCGGTAAGCGAGAGGCTTAACGTTAGACCGGCAAGCAAGAGGCTTAGGGCGGCGGGGAATTTTGGCGACGCAACCTCTAAAAACAGCGACAGAACCCTCCTAAAACGGCAGTCAGATCTCCATTTTCTTTTTTAATAGAGTATAACCTTACTAAGTTTAATAAAGTTTATATCTTTAAGTTAAAAATAGTTAATAAAATTAAAGGTAAAGCTATTAATACCCTATTTAAGAAATTAAGGCTTATTATTTAAGGTTATAACAATAATAGTAAGGAGGTAATTTTTATATAATCTCCTATAATTTAATAAGCTAGTTAGTAAGTTATTATTACGCTAGCTCCCTCTATAATAAAGAATAAAATAGTAGTTTATTTATAAGATATTACCTAGGCCTATACTTAATTAGAGACGCACCTTTAGCGCTTAATATTAGTATATCTTCTAGAGTAAATTTACCACTAATATCCCAAAGATATAATTATAGTTATGCTTAAGCTATTATATAGAATTATAAAGGCAGGAACTTATTAATAGGCTACCTATAACAAGTACTATAAAGAGAAACTTTTAATAACTACTTCTATATTTAATTTATACTTCCTTATTATAACTATAGAAACCCTATTTAGAATTATCGGCATATAAACTAATAATATAATTATTTTAGAAGATAACCAATTCTTAGCTCTTAAAGAAGATAAGCTAGTAAAAGTAAATCTTATAGTAAAGCTAAAGGAAAAGCTTAATTTAACAATACTATTACTTTTTAATAGATATATCCTCTCCCTAAATAAGGATTTTATTACTTTACGCTAAAAGGGTTAAGGTAAAAAGATTAACATTATTAATATTAATTTTCTAAAGTAAGGATATATAGAGTAACGCGCTTATAGAGCTTATATTGCTTCTATTTATTAACCTAAGGCTTTATTTAATCTCTCTATTACTATCTAATACTAGAAACTAACTAAAGATAACGTTCTTACCCTAAATAAACGTCTTTCCAAGTAAATAAACTATCTTAATTAGGGACTACTCTACGTACCTATTAATCTCCCCACTACTAAGCTCTTTGTATTTATTAATAGATCGTTTATAAATAATAAAGATTTTAGCTCCTAGCTAGGATATAAAATTATTATTATAAACAAATCTACTAGAGAGAATAACTAAGAGTAAGTATATTACTTAAAGCGTTTTAGTGTTAAAGATATATAGAATAGTTAGCGGAGTTAATATAGTAATTACAATTAGAACTACCCTAAAGATAATTATAGATTAACTCAAACTTCCTATTATCCCTATAATTGTATATACTAACTTATATTCCCTTTATAAGTGTTTAGTTAAGCTTAGTACTATAAAGAAGAATAGCCTTATAATTAATATTATAGCACTTTAACAATCCTATAAATAGTAAAAACTCTTTAAGATTTAATAAATTAATAGCCAAGATAACCTAGTAGATATAATAATAAAGGCAAACCCCAATAAGGCTCTAGAAACGTTTATTAATATAAATACTCTACGTATATAGGTTAAAGGTTAGGTTAAAAGGGAGTAAGAGTATAACATTTTATAAACCCTAATTTTAACCAGCTAATTAGGATTTTCCATACCTAGTATAGAAAATTACTATTAGCTCGCTTATAACTAGCGCCTTAACGGCCCTAATGCGACATCCGCCTACAACTCCTAAGCAAGAAAGCACTACGTGCTAAGAGGCAAATCTTAGGACAGCGAGACTTATATTATAATGGCAATAGTAAGTAAGGAGGGTTTATATTTGTTACGCTAGTCAAGCAGTATTTATATATAGATAGTAGCCATAAAAGAAGAGTTGCTAGTATTGGGAATAAGGCAAGCGATTATTACGTGTCGCTATAGCACTAGTATAGCGAGGAGCCCTAAGCTCCTTACCCTCCCTCATTTCTAATAAGAATAAAAAAAAAATTAACCAACATCGCTGTAACCTACTTAAGTAGTTGTTATTAGTAAGTTACTTTATGTGACTAACAGTTCTAAAGGCGTATTAACTTATATAGATACTTTATATAGTGCAACTTTTTACTTACTAATTTCTAAAGTATATCTAAATATTAGTATAGTAAGTTATAAACGCCCTCCTATATAGCCACTGCTTATTATATAAGTAGTTAGTAAGCCGCTCTTAATTATAGTAGTCCTTTATAAGCTAGTACTAGGCTATAATAAACTTCTCTAAGGACTTTTAGCTATAGTAATTAACCTAGCACTTTATAAAGTTATTATAGTGCTTTTATACCTTCTTATTTCCCTTATCTAATTAATCTACCCTTACTACTTAGTTATCCTATATATATATAAGAACGTTTTTAGTAATATATTATAGATAGAGAAATTAAGGTACTAAAAGGAAGTATATATATAATGCGTCCTTAAGAGCTAATTCTTTACTAGTAATTATAACCTTTAAAGTAATATTATATTAGTAATAGAGAAAATAGATCTATTAAATTATAAAGTTATAATTGGCTTTTATTTTACCTAGTAAAAAGTAATAAATAAGCTTAAAGTTCTGCCTAGTATTGCTAACTCCTATAGCATATAGAAAAGGCATTTTAAATTTATTTGTTGTATAGGTGCAATTAATTAATAGAATATTAGGATTTTTCTAGAAATACTTAAGAGACTTTAGGTAAGTAAAGAATAAGTACTTAATATAATTATAATTATCTTCCTTATACGCAAAGTAGTATTTTAATTTAGGATTATTGCCTTTATATTTGTTAAGAGCCTTAAGTAATACTTATATAGAGGAAAGCCTACTAAGTAGCTTCTTTATAACAGTGCTAGAGCGTGTCACCTACTACTTTGCCGTTTCCTAGGCAATTTGCCGTTTTCTAGGCAATCTGCCAAATCCTGCCATATTTAGCTAAGTTACTGTTAGTTATATAGGGTAACTCACCAATACTACTACTTAAGTAGGTATAGTGATGTTAGTTAAAAGCTTGTTGTTCTTAGAATAAGGAAGGGTAAGGAACTTAAGGTTCCTTACTACGCTAGTGCCGCGGCAATACGTGATAACCACGTGCCTTATTCCCAACACTAGCAACTTTTCTTTTATAGTTGCTATCTATATACAAATAACGCAATTAAGCTGTGACGGTGCTAGCACCCACTACATTGCCGTATTTTGCCGTATTTTGCCAGCTATATTCTGCCAAGTTCTGCCAGCTATATTCTGCCAAGTTCTGCTAGCCATATTCTGCCAAATTCTGCTAGCCATATTCTGCCAAATTCTGCTAGCTATATTCTGCTAAATTCTGTTAGCCAAATTCTGCCAAATTTTATTAGCTAAATTTTGCCAAATTCTACTAGCTATATTAGCGCCTTAGCAGCCCTCGCTATATCTTTTACTCCCTCTTAACCTAACCTTTAACTTATATATATAGAGTATTTATATTAACAAATGTCTCTAGTGCCTTATTTAGGTTTGCCTTTATTATTATATCTACTAGGTTATTTTAGCTATTAATCTATTAAATCTTAAAGAGTTCTTAACGCTTGTAGAACTATTAAAGCACTATAATATTAATTATAAGGCGCTTCTTCTTTGTGGTATTAAGCTTAACTAAACACTTATAAAGGGAATATAAGTCGGTATATATAATTATAGGAATAACGGGAAGTTTTAGTTAATCTATAATTATTTTAAGGGTAGTTCCAATTATAATTGCTATATTAACTCCGCTAACTATTCCGTATATCTCTAATACTAAAACGCTTTAAGTAATACACTTACTCTTAGTTAAGCTCTAATAGATAAGATTACTATAGATTATAAAGTTATTCTCTTTAGTAGATTTATTTGTAATAATAATCTTATATCCTAGCTAGGAGCTAAAATCTTTATTATTTATAAATAATTTATTTGATACTAGCGCGTCCGTAGGTTTGTTACGGCAGCAGTGGTTCCCAAGGAGGTCAAAAAGTAAGGTAGTAGAGCACCACTGGTGACTCGCAGGCGACTCGCAAGCGAGCCCCAAAAGGCGGGGAGACGGATCACGGGGTTTTCTCAAATAGAGTTTTCTCCCCACATGTATATAAGGAGTAGTCCGCGTGGGCCCAACAGGGATCCGAATCGGACGTTAAGCAATGAATAATAATAAATAATTTATTAATAAATATAAAGAGCTTAGCGGTAGGGAGATTAAGAGGCATATAGAGTAGTCCCTAATTAAGATAGTTTATTTGCTAGGAAAGACGCTTATTTAGAGTAAAAATATTATCCTTAGTTAGTTTCTAGTATTAAGCGGTAATAGAGAGATTAAAGGAAGCCTTAAGTTAATAGATAGAAGTAATATAAGCTCTATAAGCGTGTTACTCTATATATCCTTACTTTAGAGAATTAACATTAATAACTTTAATCTTCTTGCTTTAACCCTTCTAGCGTAAAGTAATAAAATCCTTATTTAGGGAGAGGATGCATCTATTAAAGAGTAATAGTATTATTAAATTAAGTCTTTCCTTTAGCTTTACTATAAGATTTGCCTTTGTTAGCTTATCTTCTTTAAAAGCTAAAAATTAGTTATCTCCTAAGATAATTATATTATTAGTTTATATGCCAATAATTTTAAATGGAGTTCCTATAGTTATAATAAGAAAGTAGGGATTAAATATAAAAGTAGTTATTAAAAGCTTCTCTTTATAGTACTTATTATAGATAGCCTACTAATAAGTTCCTACCTCTGCAATTCTATATAATAGCTTAAGTATAACTATAATTATATCTTTAGGATATTAGTGGCGAATTTACTTTAAAAGGTATACTAATATTAAGCGCTAAAGGTATATTTCTAATTAGGTATAGGCCTAGGTAATATTTTATAAATAAACTACTATTTTATTCTTTATTAAGGAGGGAGTTAACGCAATAATAACTTACTAACTAGCTTATTAGATTATAGGAGATTGCATAAAAATTATCTTTTTACTATTATTATTATAACCTTAAATAATAAGCCTTAATTTTTTAAATAGGGCGTTAGTAGCTTTGCCTTTAATTTTATTAACTATTTTTAACTTAAAGATATAAACTCTATTAAACTTAGTAGGGTTATACTTCTTAAATTTAAAAACTCCTTTTACTATAAGACTATTAATCTCCTATTTATTAAATACTTAGAAAGGAGCTTTTAAAGTTATAATATAACCTTCCTTTTAAAGCTGTTTTGTAAGCTTAAAGTTAGCCTTCTCTTTAGCTGTTATAAAGGCCATTAATAACTTAACTTTACTCTTAATAGCAGTAATAAATTACTCTTTAAAATTAATAAAATATTAGTAATTTTATAATCCCTTTAGGCGACCTTTACCGCGTTATAGTTACAGTATATCTACTATAATTATATTAGGATTATAGTCGCCTTCTAAGGCATATTAATTATTGTATAATTACAGCACGTGGTATACCAGACGCGTAGTTACGCGTTTGGTGCACCAACCACTTATATGCTAACTAATTAGGGGGGAGGCGCGTCAGTATATAGACTACGTAGTCTACCTTAATAGAATCGACAGTCACCACCATCCAAATAAGCATACAATACTATACGTATTTCGTGCCCCTGGATATGACTTACCTGTATTATTAAGTTGATACAAATACTAATCAGTAAGCGCGCACAGATTAGCAATCACTTAACACCTCCCCCTAAGCGATACACGACAGCGACCACCTGTTTATATCCTAGTACGACCTACTAGAAGGTCGGAAGTTAGGGATTACGGACTATATCACTATCTCTGTATACTTATTCAAGTCTTAGTACGGTTTACCAGAAGTTTATAGACGCGAATACAGACCTTTACGGAACCCCCCATCCTTAAGCCTTAAACCCCTATTCCTACTATACCCTCTTTTAATACCTCTAACCTCTTTTCAGACCCCTTATAGAAACCCCTACCCTCCTATAAACTATTATGGACCTATTAATTGCCTTTACAGACCATTATAAGACCTCTTAAACTATTACAGACCCATTAATTAATTTTACGGACTGTTATAAGACCTCCTCTACCCGTTATAAGACCTCCTCCACCCGCTATAAGCTACCACTACCCATTATAGCTTATACAGATATACTACGCTATATAATATGGCAGATATAAGTAAGCAAATCAACAAAAGTCAAAAGAAGTGGAGTTAAGGAGTCAACCTTATGTCTGCAGACGGCGTTAACAACTACATTAATTTCAAAATCCTTAAATACGGACACTTTAAGCTTCTAAACAATAATCTATAGGAATAATACAAGGAAGACTTTACAGACTTTACAGAAGCTATTTTTAAGACTTATAACCTTATAGCTACCCGCAACCTATAAACCCTCTTATATAACCAAGATATATAGGTTAAAAAGGACAGGCGAGTTACTATTACACAATCTCTGTACAACATACTACGTAAGGAGGACCAAACGGAATAGACTAAAGAGCAGATCCTAGATTATATTAAAACCAGCAGACTCTTTACCTCTTTTAAACTTAATAGGATCTCCAGTCTTATAGACGACCCATTTAACCAAATTTATTCTATAGACCAAAGAGATTTTAGAATTAATCTTACGGGCCAAAGCATACCTAGTACTTAAGTTATAGACCGCAATACCCCTATAAATCAAAATACGGACCAAAACCCTTCCGTTACTTAAGTTACAGATTATAAACTACCCAAGCAAAGACCTACGGCAAGGAGCTAGCTAACCTAGCTAAACTCTATACCAATAAATCCAAGTATAGCAGTAAAAACAACAACTTTAACTTTAAACTAACTATCTTTACGGACCTCTATTAAAAGGCTAATATTCCTAAACAAGAGTTTAGCTAAGCCTACTCTACCATACTGCGTGGCCTAGCCCTTAACCACTATTACACCAACCTTAAAAGTAACCCCCTTAGTGTTCCTTTTAATAAGCTATATAAGGCTATATATAACTACTTTAAAGGGCCAGAATATAAGCGTAATATCCTTACCTAATAGAATGCGATTAAGTTATAGACTATAATTAACAAGAATACCGAAAAATTAATTATAGAGTACCTACAAATTCTTATTAAAGACCTCCGGCACCTATAGCACGGCCTTAACATTAAGCTTTAAATGGACGACTTCCTGCACAACAAGCTTATTATAGCTTGCCAGGAAGTAGAACCCTACAAATATGCCTATTACAAGCCTACAGACACCTTAACCGGCCTTATTAATAATTTACGATCCTCTATTACAACGTACGAAGTTTTAAATCTACCAGACAACACTTAAGCCTTTATTACAGACGTACAAAACCCGTAAATAGACTTAGAAGCCTACTTTACGGACCACCGTTACCGCTAGCAGTACCCGTACCGACTAAGTCCCACCCGTAACCCCCGCAGCAACTCCTGTATAAAAGTATACCCCTATAGACGAACCAGCCAGAAGTGCTTTATGTGCGGTAAGGAAGGATATTAGTCTATAAGGCATACCTAGGAAGAACGTAATAAGTCTAAGAAGAGATTTAATAGCCGGATTAACTAGTTTATTTTAGACTATAAAGGAAAGGAAGTAAAGGAGTTTCTTAATAAGTTAATAGAAGCCCTTATAATTAACTTTAACTTAGATACCTAGGAATAGGAGACCTTAGAGATATTCCTAACTACTTTTAGACCTTTTACGGACAGCTAAGCCTTTAATATTACAACCGTATTAGCCGACCGTTCCTTTATACACTTAATTACACCCAAAAACCAATCCGTAAATATATCCGTTAGACCTATTACAGACGTTACGGACCGCAAACAGGACCTATTTGCATATATTACTATAGAACGCTATACCCCCAAAGAATTCTATAGTGTTATAATCAACACAGGTGCCTCTAAAAAGTCTACTATAGGTTATAGACAATACCTTACATATAAGACCACCATAAGTAATAATATAGACATTAATACTATGCAAACTAGGGCCGTAAACGTTTAATTCGGTATTAGCTTAACCGCATTAATTAGATTAGTTAAAGTTAAGACTCTAATTAGCCTAGTTAACTTCCACGCAATAAAAGCAGACACCCCTTTCCTACTTTACCTTATGGATATAGATAGGCTATAGGTTTACTATAACAATATTACAAATACCCTGATTGGCCTTATAATTGCCCCAGGAAGCAAGCATATTACCCTACTAATTATATAACAATTCGGACACCCGTTCCTTATATAGGGAGAGGCTTTATGGACCTACATTTAGGAATCTTTTAACTATAACCCGTGCTACCTTACTAGTACAGAAATTTACCGCCTGCGCCGCCGTTTCGGCTACCCGTTAGCCGAAAAGCTGTATAAAGTCCTTAAACGCTCTAGACATAACGACGTTAATAGGAAGGCAATTAACCACCTGACCAAATACTGCTCCTTTTGCCAGAAATACGGACGTTCCCCAGGCCGATTTAAGTTTACTCTTTGTAAAGACCTTAATTTTAACCACTTAGTGTACGTAGACATTATATACATTAACAGCAGCCTAGTATTATATATAATTAACAAGGTAACCCGCTATTAAGCCGCCCATTAGTTATAAAATATATCCGCAAAATACACTTGGGATATTTTATGGACCTACTAGATTGACACATACATTAGACCCCCTAAGTATATTACCCATAACGCCAGTAGGAACTTTATCAGCAAGGAATTCTAATAGTACGCTATAGCCATGGCTATTTTAATAAAAGCCGTTCCAGTTAAGGCGTACTAGTCTATTAGACTTATTAAGCAAGCTTACCTAGCTTTACGGAGAGCTTACTAAATTATTACGGACGAGTATAAGGATATCTAAAAGGAACTAGCTTTACAGATGGCTATAAAAGCTATTACTAATACCGCTGGCCCTAACGGACTAGTACCCACCCTTTTAGTTTACAGAGCCTATCTAAGGATAAGTAACCTAGGCCCTTATACCCCGTCTATTACGGAATAAGCAGCTATAATACGGAAGGCAATAGCTAAAATAGTTAAATTACGGGCCAAATAAGCTATTAATAGCGCTCTGCACCACCATAACAGACTAGACACAACCTTAGTTTATAACCTTCCACTTAATTCTAAAGTCCTTATATAGCGTAAAAGCGGCAATTAGACTGGACCTTATCGTTTACTAACTATAAAAGACGAAACGTGCTATATATAACTTCCTAGCGGACTAACTAGCTTTAGAAGCACATCCATAAAACCCTATTTCCGGTCTAAAGACACCTATAACGTTAAACCAGATAAACTAGAAGCACCCCTACCTACTTTAGAAGTCCCTAGAAACTTACAAACCCTACTAAACCCGCCGTAAAGCGTGGTTAAGGACGCCCCTAAAAGCACCCCATAACTAAGAACCCTATAACAGAGAATAACCTAACCTCCGCAGGCACATCTGTAAGACAACCCCCACCTACGGATATATCAGTTCTAGTATAGGAAATACTTTTTATGGACTCACAACGCAAGGAGATCAATAAACTACTTAAAAAGGGTATTTTTACGGCCATAACGGAGAGAGACGTTCCATAAGGCGTCCGTATATTTAACTTACGCTTTATTAACAAAATTAAGCACCCTAGTACTAATAAAGCCTTTAAAAAATTAAGGCTTATTATATAAGCTTATAACGACCAGGGAAAGGACTTAGTCCTTACACAATCGCCTATAATTTAACGGGTCAGTCAATGGATCATACTTACACTTACGCCTAAACTACAGCAAACTAAACCTATAGCCCTCTACTTACGGGACATCTCGCAAGCCTATATACAGTCTAATATCTACCTAAGTAGAGACATCTTTATACAACCACCCCTTAAGCTCAATTTATAACTAGGAATAATTTTATAGGTTATAAAACCCCTTTACAGAGTGCTAGAAGCTAGAAACCACTGGTTTAAAACATATTACTAGCATTACGTTAGTAAACTTAAAATGGAATAGTTAACCTATAACCCCTGCCTTCTATACACCCTATTAAACGGCCTTAGTATTATCGGACTTTAAACGGATAATACCCTCTTCTTAGCGGACCGGACTTTTACAGATACTAAGGAGACTAAAATATAAGAGGTAAAGTTCTTGGCAAAGCCGTAAGAGCAGTTAACTAAGCAGACTCCAATTAAGTTTAATAGAGGCTTAATTATATAAAAGGGCAACCTAATCCAGCTAACTTAGGAACGCTAAGCTTAAAACCTAAGGCTTATTACAGCAAAGCCTACAGACCTTACCAGTTCCTGTGGAGAGACCCATAAGACCATAAATATAAAGGACTAATACGTTGCACAGCGTGCAAGAGGCGCCTATATTACCACAGTCTGTTAACCTAAATCTGCCTACAATTTATCCTTTACAGCCCAGGTAACAGATCCGCAAGAGGAAAATATTAAGTAGCTTAATAAGTATATTTAGTGGCAAATTAACAATGCAACAAGAGGACTTACTTATATACCACTAGACCTAAATTCCCTTAGCGTACTAGTATTTACGGACACCTCCTTCGCCAATAACAGAGACCTATTATTATAAATTGGCTTCGTAATTGTACTTACAGACTATAATTAGGACGCAAGTATACTATATTGGTCTTCAATTAAATGCAAACGAGTAACCTATAGTATACTAGCTTCTAAACTATATACACTAGCCCATAGCTTTAATATAGCAGCCGTAATCAAATTAACAATCCAGAAGATCCTATAATTAGAGTAGTTACCCCTAGTTTTATGCACTAATTTAAAGTCCCTCTATAACTGCCTAGTTAAACTAGGTACGATATAAGAGAAGAGGCTTATAGTCAACCTAATATGCTTACATTAGGCCTATAAATAATATAAGATTACAGAGGTTAAATGGATTAGCAGCGGAGACAACCTAGCGGACGCCATAACTAAGGCAAAGCCATGCTAAGCTCTTAAAACCCTAATCAACATAAATAAGCTTAATCTAAAGGTTATAGAATAGGTAGAACAAGACTAACGGAGCACTTACGGTTCATTTACGGCCCGTTAGAAGGCCGTACGGTTCATCTACGGCCCGTTAGAAGGCCGTATGGTTTATTTTACGGCCCGTAAGCAGGACTTACGGCCAACTTGGAGCACCGTTTAGAAGGCAGCCCAGAAGGCACCTCGGGAGGGATTTCCTATATATTTCTTTTATGTTCTACGGTTCTATTAAAGCAATTACGGGGGCTATATACAAGTGGGTCTATTTTTAAGTGCCGCTAGTGTATAATTACAGCACGTGGTATACCAGACGCGTAGTTACGCGTTTGGTGCACCAACCACTTATATACTGACTAATTAGGGAGGAGGCGCGTCAGTATATAGACTACGTAGTCTACCTCAATAGAATCGACAGTCACCACCATCCAAATGAGCATACAATACTATACGTATTTCGTGCCCCTGGATATGACTTACCTGTATCATTAAGTTGATACAAACAATTATAGTTCTCTTTTAGGGTATCTTCTAAGGTATCCTATAAAGGCTTAGAACTATTATTTTTATAGTAAGGCTTAATAATAGTTAAATGGAATTAAGTGGGTCTATAAGGTATCTAGATAGTATAAGTTTAACTATTAATTATAATAAGTTTATATGGGCCTAATTATCCTCCCTTTTTACGCTATATGTATACCTTAAATTAGAGTGGTAGATTAAGTGTAGTTAAGGTATTTAGGCCATTTCTTATTCCTAATATATTATTAACCTAACGTATAGCGTAGAGGAGTTATACCTCCTTTATTACCTTATAAATAGCCTTAGCTTATTATATAATAGAAGGGGATAGTAGAGAATTATTAGTTATTTAAGGGTAGGCGTTAAAGACTAGTAATATAGGTATAAGCCTATTTAGGCTAGCGGAATTATTAATAGCCTTAATAACTATCTATAAGATAAGCTCTTTACTAGCGCCCTTTAGTTTTAAAGAAATAATCTTATATACATAGCATAATAGTATATAATATTGCTTTACCTTTTTAATATTATTATATACCTTAATAGGAACTTCCTTAACCTTAATTATTATTATCTTTACCTATTACTAAAACTCTATAGATAAGAAGTTCTTTTCTATATTATAAATAATTTAATTAGGGGGTCCTAGGTAGATATTAATTTAGTATAATTAAAGGGTATCTTATATATTTCTAGCTAATATATCTTTTAAGAAATGTGCGGCTTAAAAAAAGGTTAAGAAGTTAATAACTTAAAGTGCTGGCTTACTGTTAAGATATATAACATTAATAATAATATAGAAGTTAAAGTTATAGTTATCTTTAAGGGTAAACTTAAATTAGCTAGGGGACTTCTAGTTTATTTAGTAGTAATAGCAGTACTTTATAAGAAACTTAATTGCCTTAACCTTAGCTTTATAACCTACTTACTAAAAAACCCTAAGTAATTAGTAAATAAATAGGTAGTTAAAATAATAGTGTAGTTAATATAGCTCTAACTTAGTTAAGTAGCTTTAAGTAATGCTCTTTTCTAGTTAATAAAGGAGCAACTAGGGGTAACCTTACTTGCGTATAATAGGCACCTAATTATCTCCCTAAATAAGCACGTTCTTAAGGTTATTAAGCTTAATGCCTAATTTATCTATATCTCTAATATAGAATAGAAACGGGGTATTCGCGGAAATAATATAGAAAGTGATATATCCTAAAGGGGTTTAGACCCTAATTATACTAAGAGAGATTATAGTACCCTTACTAAAACAAATTATATATTAGCCTGCCGTTAATTAGTTAATCTAAATAGAGCTATTAAGCTACTAAAGAGCTTAAACCTAAGGTTCTCCTGCTATAGATACTTCTATGGCTCTAGTATCTAGCATAATACTATAGAAGATATTCGCTAAGTATTTATTATTAAAGGAGAACGCGGAACTCTCCTTTAGCTTATTAAAGATATCTAACTTTATAACAGAATGGAGCGTAGATTAGTTATTAAGAATAGTAATAGTTTATATGCCATTTACCTTACTAAACTTAGTAAAGTATTGGTTGGAAGAGTAGTCCTTAATTTCTATATCTATAAGGAGCTATTTGGCCTTATTAACCTTATCCTTAAGATCTTCTATGCCTTTATATTAAACTAGGAAGCTTTAAAAGTAGGCTATAGTAACCTTATAGTTTTTAACGTTTCTTATACTCTAGCGAAACTTATTATATCCCTCTTTTCGCCTATTAAGAGGGTGCCTAGTTAACTAGTAATTTAGCTTCTTACAAACATAGCACTTCTTTTAGCAATTACTTTAAAATAAACCTCCATAAGGACCTCTATAATTGCTTTATAGTTAACGCTAATTATACCTTCTACTATATTCTATACCATGGCCATTATATATTTAATTAGTCTAATTATAATTATGTTAGTTAGGTTTAATTAAAGTAGGTTAAAGTTAGGCGTTAAATTGCTATACTTCTTAAGAGTGTAGAGTGGTACTAATAGACGATTTTAATTAAGTATATATTCCTTTATAAGTACTTACAGGATTAAAGAGAGTAAGGTTGTATTTTTTAACACCTTAGTATACGCTAATTACTTAATTACATAAGCTAAAATCCTCTTAATATAATTTGGATAAACTATATTAAATTATTTAAAGTTAATTAAAGAGCTTCTAAAGATAATTAAGCCAAGAGAAACCTGGGTTTATAGCAATAATTCTTAGAAAGGTAGTCTCTCTCTACTCTAACATATACTGTTGCTTATTCTCTTCTATTTTAAAGTAGTATCTTAACTTATATATTATACGGTTAAAATTATATCCTTTTTCTGCTAAATGGTTATAATAAAAGGTACTAGCGCGGCCCTTAAGCATAACGGAATAGGCATTATAATATTAGTTAGGTTCTAGTCCGACCTTCTAGTAACAGTTATAGAAAATATATAGCTTTAAATTAAGGATATTATATAATTCCCTACTAAACTTCTTCTCCTAGTCTAAATAGAGTTTCGTAAGCTCTATAAGTAACTTTAAGATACCTCTAAGTAGCGTTAAGCCATATTAAGATTGCCTTAGAGATTAAGGAGGTGGGAATTATATTATAGGCTGCAGTGGGGATATAGATCTTAATAGAATAGGGTGTAGTACCTAATCCTACTATAGTAGGGTTTAAAGGTTGTTAAACTATAAAGCAAGAGGATCTTGCACTTACTTAGGCTAAGAGGTAGTAGTTAAAGTTGCGGGTTAAATTAGTAGATACTAGAGAACTAAAGATAGAGGTAGAGGTAATAGATATAAAACGTTAGAACTCGTGCCTAAAGTAATAGAATTAGAACACGTCTCTAGTGGTATATTACTTGGATTCTATTATAAGTTAAGCTTTCTTATAGTGTGTAGTTAATGCTTAATCTCTTATAGAGTCCATTTATACTCTTCTTTTACGTTAATAATATACTCTTAAATATTATCTCTAATAGCCCCCCCATCTATAGGGATAAATACTCTATATTTCCTTTATCCATCTAACAAAGTCCTCCTTTATATAATACTATAGCATAGTATTGTTGTATTCGCTGTCTTTATAGTATGCTATATAGTATAATAGGAATCCATTTAGGTCCTATTACTTGGTATTTACAAAGTTAATTATAGCTCTGTTCTATATATCTAGGTTAATATTGTTCTTATACTTTTTCAGATAGATTAATACCATAATAGTTGTTAATTCTATAGAAGTAGGATTAACGGGATATTATACATCAAAGGTAGATAGAATTTCGGTTTTATAAAATCTTATAGGTTTGCTATCAAAAGGTAGGCAATTTAAGATATAGTTAACGCGTTTTAGACGTTAACTTAGAACCTTAGGTTTAGTAATACTTCTAACCTAAAGTACTTAACCAAATCTTCGTAAATATAGTTGTTCTGCGTAATAGACGCAACTTAGTATCTCCTAGTACTTAGTAACACTTTTATTACTGGTTTTCCGCAAGTCTAAGGTAGTATAGTATCGCCGGGATCCATTCCATATAAGCGCATATAGCACCCCTATACGAGACTATCTCTTCTATTAAAAACCTAGCTGTTCTATAGTTGACTGTATATTTAACCACTAATCAGTATTGGTTATATAGGGTAACTCACCAATACTACTACTCGAGTAGGTACAGTAATGTTAGTTAAAAGCTTGTTGTTCTTAGAATAAGGAAGGGTAAGGAACTTAAGGTTTCTCACGTCGTTAGTGCCGCGGCGATACGTAACAACCACGTGCCTTATTCCCGATAGTTGCTATTAGCTTACTTACTACTAGCGCCTTAACGACCTTTTGTATCTTGCTAGTCTCTACCAGTCTTCTTCTTCTCCTTAGCTTAGTATTCTTATATAGTAGCAATCTATAAGCTTTGGTTTAGAAGCAATTATATAAGCCCGTTATATTATACTAAGCTCTCCCTATATTGCCTAGGAAGGCCTTAATAATATCCCACCTTAAAAGAAGACCTTTATTTACAATAACGCGTTAACGCGTTATACTTAGACACTAAAAGAACTTATACTACCACGCCTAAGAAGGCCCTAATAATATCCCACTTTATAGACCAGACTATATTTAACCTACGCCCCTAAAAGGACCCTAGAATTAAAACTAAATTATATAATTCTAATAAACCTTAGGAAGCTAATAATGGCACCTAAAGTGGGCTTATTTAAAAGACCTGCCTTTACCTAAGAGGAATACAAGATCTAGTTAGGATTAGAAATTAAAGATAATAATAATAATATAAATATGAATGAGCAGATTTGTGCCCTTGTAGCTAATTAGAAAGTTAATTATTTTTAAGCCTAAAGTATATAAGAGACTCTAAAGGAGATCCTAAAAAGCCTTACTGCCCTATATAATAGCCTAGCCTCCCCTTTATAAAGCCTTAGCCAACCTATTTACTTAACTAAATATAATATACTAGAGAGTATAGATATAATAATAAAGCAATTAAAGTCCGTTAAGCTCCCTAACCCCCCACTATTATTAGACGGTATAGACCCGACCTTTAAGAATTAGAGGATCTAAGTATAAGGAAAGCTCTGTGTTAACTATAACTATTTCCCCTCTAAAGAAGCTAAAATGCTCTACCTCTTTGGTTAAACTATTGGGGATGCCTAGCAATACCTCTAGGCTAAGTTTAAGGATAAGTTACCTGTTTAATTTATATCTGTTAATAAGATAATATAGCATCTAGCTGCTATCTATGTTAATCCGAATAAAGTACGAGATACCTGTTATAACTATAACCGCCTAATAATAAAATTAAACTAATTCTTTGTCGAGTTCTAGACCCAATTCTTATACCTAGTAGGCAAAGGCTAGGTTCCCCCTAAGAACTACCGTTTGGACCTATATAATAAACTAACAGTCTAACTATAGGAGAAGATTGCAGTAGCCTTAGATAACCTATTAACCTACTAAAGACTTGCAGCCCAATGTTTATTATTAGATTTAGAACTAAAATGAATTAATACTTATTCTAACCGACTAAAGAAGTTCTATAGCAACTAAAACCTATCTACTATACTAATGGGAGCTGGCGTTAGAAAATAAACCACGACCGCCCTTATACTAAAAGTGGTTATAACTACCTACTTACGAGCCTCGTCTAAATTGCTATATACTATACCTTTAGCCAATGCTTATTGTAATACCCTAATTAACCCTACTATGGTTACATACTTTAATTACGGAAAGGATGGTTACTTTACTACGTCCTACCTAGAGCTAAAGGATATAGGTAATATTAAGGAAATAGAGAAAGAAGAAATGTCTAATAAGTTAGGAAAAGAAGAACCCTAGGGAAAGACTCCCCCCTAGGGTATCCTATTAATCTTAAAGAGATTAATTTAAGTTAGCTAATAGGTGGAAAATACTTTATAGTTTTATATATAGTATCTTAAAATGGATATAGAGTTAATATAACTGCTCTTATTAACACTAGAGTAAATAGCTTTGCCTTTATAAATACTACTTATATAAATAACGTTACTAAGTTCTTAAATATAAACGCTACCTAACTAGAGAAGCCTGTTTAAGTAAAAGGCTATAACGGCTAAGCCGGTAAGCTAGTTACCCATATCTTAAAGCTATATATTGCTATTAATGGACGACGCTAGTTCGGTATCCCCTTCTATATCCTAGACCTAGGGTCTTATAATATAATCCTTAGCCAAAAATAAATGTTCTACTTTAATATTTAGCTAAATTTTTAATAAAGATAGTTTATCTGGCCGGAGAATAGACTAAAGTTACCCTCCTTTATTAGAGAAATCTGTACTAACCACAAGATATTAGCCGCGAAGGCCGACCCTATCTACTAGTAGGATGTTAGGGACCGCGACCTAGCCTTTACTTAAGAAGATGCCTGCCGTAAGGCCAGTAAGAACTTTATACCAATAAGGATACTCCCCCAAAGGACTATAGTTAAGGACTCTACTTATAGAAGTAGAACGGATAGTAATATAGACAACTTCTAAATTACGGAGATCTGGCTAATAAGGAAGAGGATATACTAATAGGACATAGAGGATAACCTTTAGAAGATGTAATAAGAGCTAAAAGGAGTAAAAATAACGCCGATACGCCAAAGGCCCCTAAGGCTATAGACATCCCTACTATTATATAACCCCCCTATAGTAGATATCGCGGCAATTAGCGCTATAGGTTTCTACTTTAATATATATTAAAAGGACAATAAGGTCTTTACAACTAGCTTATATAAAATTAACTAGATTATTAATAAGAAGGAAAATGGACTAGTAGAGGAAACTAATAAGGAGCTAGTTAAGCGCCTCCTCCCTATATACCTCTTAGACCATAGAGACGCGTTCTTAAAAGTGGCCTTAGATATACTACCCCCTTACCAAACCTATAATTATAAGATTTAACTAGAGGCCAATAACTTTTTAGGCTATAGCCCCCTTTATTAGCAAACTATAGAGGAACTAAAAGTAACTAAGTAGTACTTAATTAATAACCTCTATAAGGGGTTTATTAAGCTAAGTTAGGCCCCTTTTACTTTCCCTATTCTATTTATAAAGAAACATAATAAAGGCCTCCGCTTCTATATTAACTATCAGAAACTAAACACTATTACTTAGAAAGATTATTACCCTCTCCCCCTAATTAATAAAACCCTTACGCGTCTAAGCTAAGCCAAAATCTTTACTAAGCTTAATATCCGCTAAGCTTTTTACTAAATTAGGATAGACCCTATATTAGAGGATCTAATAATACTCCGCACCTACTACAGTTCTTATAAATATAAAGTTCTTCCTTTTGGGCTAATAAATGGGCTAGCTACGTACCAACAGTATATAAATAATGTTCTTTTTAACTACCTTAATAAATTCTGCACGGCATACCTAGATAATATACTTATATACTTAGATAATAAACTTAAGCACTAAGTTTACATTAAAAAGGTCCTAGAGAGACTACAGAATATAGGCCTATAAGTTAATATTAAAAAATATATATTTAAAATAAAATAAATAAAGTACCTTAGGTTTATTATTAACATAGAAGGAATTAAAGTTAACCCTAAGAAGGTAGAGGTAATACGTAACTAGAAACCCCTTTATACTATAAAAGGTATCCAGTCCTTTCTTAGCTTCTATAATTTCTACTATTAGTTTATCTATAATTATAGGGTCATGGCTAAGCCTTTTATGCAACTAACTAAGAATAATACGCCTTTTATTTTTAACAATAGCTATATAAAAGCCTTTAAGTAGTTAAAGAATTAACTTATATCCTCCCTAATTCTCCGTTACTATAACCTAGACCTAGAATTAATGCTAGAAACGGACGCGTCTAATGGAGTAGTAGTGGGTATTCTCTTATAGCTACACCTAAATAGCAAGTAGTACCCTATTACGTTCTTCTTAAAGATAATAGCCCTAGTTAAGTATAACTATAAGGTGTATAATAAGGAAATGCTGGCTATTATATAATCGTTATCCTAGTAGCGTGCAGAGCTTAAAAGTATAGACTCTTAGATTAAAGTCTATACTAATTATAAAGCCTTAAGTATTTTATAATAATAAAGCAGCTTACTAGTAGATAGGCTAGGTAGGCTAAAATACTCTTCTAATTCTTCTTTATAATTATATACCGCCCTAGTAAGTAAAATTCTAAAGCTAATACCCTTACCTAGAGAGAATAGGACGTAGAACTACAGGATAAGCTAAAGGCTTAGTACCGGATATATGCCCTCCTCTACCCCAAACAGCTTAACCTATATATCCTTAAGGAACTAAGTTTTAAACAGAATAAGCTGGCGCCTATAGAAGGAGATATCCTAGATAAACCAATAGGACTAATTAACCGCATCTTAATCGCGAACCGCACAGCCAAATCCCTAAAAGCCCTCCATAACTAAGCTATAAAAGGTAACCCTAATTTAGAAATAGAAGACGGACTACTCTTATACTAAGAACGGCTTATAGTTCTAGACGTTAATAACCTACAAACGGAGCTAATCCGTAAAGCCTACTATTAAGTCTCTACGGCGTACTCTAGTTAAGACAAGACTCACTAACTACTAGCGCCTTACTACTACTAGTAAGGACTCCTATCCAATATAGAACGATTTATTAGGAATTATTATCCTTATAAATAGGTAGATACCCCCAGAGATTAAACCCCTAAATAGTTATAACTACTACCAGTTCCCAAACGCCCTTAGTAGTATATTATAATAGACTTTAAATTATTCCTAAAGGACAAATATGGCTATAATATGGCCTTTATAATAGTTAACCGACTAAGCAAGTAAGCCATTTCCCTCCCCTACTTTAAGACTACCACTACAAAAGATATAGCCCGCATATATGTTAACAATATTTACCGGATCTATAGCGCTCTTAAGTTAATTATCTCTAACTATAGACCCTAATTTATATTAGACTTTTGGGATAAATTCTACCGCATCCTTAGGATTAAGATTAAGCTCTTTACCGTATTCTACCCTTAAACTAATAGCCAAACCAAGATTATAAACTAATACCTTAACTAGCGACTTCGCCCCTTTATTAATTACTACTAGAATAACTAGTTGGAACTACTACCTATAATAAACTACGCATAGCTTACGCTCCCTTATAATAGTATAAGAATGTTACTATTTAAGTTACTCTATAGATACAAGCTATAAACATCCTTTAATTAGGATAGATCTATAGGACCTATAACGGCCCGCGAACGCCTTAGCTATAAAGAGGCCCAGATATTTACTAAGAGAATATATAGAGTCTAGGAAACTGCCTAAGCAATTATAAAAAAGGTATAAGAGAAGAAAGAGGCTAATATAAACCAATATTATTATAAGGTAGACTTCTACGTAGGAGATAAGGTATAGGTGTTAATAAAGAACTAAAAGACCTAGAGGCCAAGCTGCAAGCTAGACTACCAAATAGCTAGCCCTTATAAGATCCCTAAGAAGGTAGGGCACTCTTTTAAGGTTAAGCTACTAGAGTTAATAAAGATCTACCCTGTCTTCTCTTTAAACTAACTATAGAAGGCCGCGGACAACCCATTATCTAGATAGTATAACGACCCCCTACTACTAATCCAGATTATAGAGGACAAGGAATAGGAAGTTAAAGAGATTTTAGTAGTTAAAAAGGACCGTAGTACCTTAAAATACTATATAAGCTAAGTAGGTTATAATAAAGATCTAGAATAGTAGCCCATATCTAATTTTAAGTACTCTTCCTATAAGCTATAAGATTTCCACCTAGCCTACCTAGACCTCCCTAGACCACCACGTAAATTAAATAGCTAGATTAAATACTAGGAAGAGGGGTTAGATAACTATAATAATTTAGATAATAATAAAGAACTTAGATAAAGCCTAAGGGCAGGCTTTTTTAGAAGGGGGGGGGGGTGATGTAATGGTGCTAGAGCGCGTTACCTACTACTTTGCCGTTTCCTAGGCAATCTGCGGCAATATACGGCAATTTGCTGTTTCCTAGGTAATTTGCTGTTTTCTAGGCAATCTGCTAAATCCTGCCATATTTAACCAAGTTGCTATTGGCTTGCTTACTACTAGCGCCAACCTTTTATATCTTGCTAGTCTCTACTAGTCTTCTTCTTCTTAGCTTAGTATTCTTATATAGTAGCAATCTACAAGCTTTAGTTTAGAAGCAATTATACAAGCCCATTACATTCTTCTTATTTACTTGCCGTTTATTATAGATATCTTAGATACTAATTATAATATCCTTCTTAAGTAGATTTATAAGTATTTTACTTAGGTTAATACTACTAGCTAATATATTAGTAATTATCTTCTTTGTCTCCTTAGTATGCTATTAATAATATAGTAGAGCTCCAGTATAGGTAAACGCCTAATAGTTATAAGTAGGATTCTATACTTCTACCTACTACCTAATTACTATATAAGTAAGTATAAGGGTAAAGAGGTAGCTAGTTATATAGGAGCTAGTTAGCCACTTTCTAGCAGTCTTAGTATAGTTATTTCCTTTAGTATACTAAAGCCATATCTTATATATAGCTAGTGGCACCTACTTATTAGTTTTTAAACGGAAAACTAATATTATATAGCCTTGCCCTTTAATAAACTTGTAGATATTATTAAGGGTAAGCCCTATAGAGTTATATAGCTTTAATAGGGGTAAGTTAAGAGCTATAGTTAGTATGGGGAAAAATAGGGTAAATATAAGGTAATGTTTTATATATAGGCGCGCGTTAATTACGCGCTAATGCGCGCTAATATGCTGATGCAGATGCAACCAAGTTAAATTTACGTAATATTCTAACCTAAACAGGTAGGATCTAAGCCTGTTCAGACGGGGGTGTATGCATATTAGTTAGGGGGTATACGCGTATTATTTAAGGGGTGTATGATTATTATTGACCTTAAATATTCTTTACGTGATTTCTAAATCGGCCGCGTAGCCTACCTATATACAACTTTACCACTAGAGCTTTATTAAGCCTCCTATGCGCGCCATAGCTAGACGATTATATCTATGCAATAAGAGCGCGAAGTTGGTTATAAGAGGCATAGCGCCATAGCTATAGACTAGTTGTAGTAGAGGTTATCTATAGCGTAATGGCTATAAACTAGTTATAGTAGAGGTTGTTTATAACGTAATAGCTATAGACCGGTTGTAGTAAGCAGTAGGTATATCTGGTATTAGGCGTCCAGTAACGTGTCTTTAGAGGCTATATAGGCTGCGGCGCTATAGCGATGACAGAGGAGAAGTAAAGGAGGCGACGGTACCGTGTTTCATCGCGTAACGCCCAGGCCCACATGACGCCCGATTTTCAGATAAAACTCCATCAACTTTTGAAGCTCTATAGCCACATATATATAATAAATTAATTAGATTTTTTAGTATAGCAATTAGAAGAACTTAGAGACTCTATTAGCAATAATAAACTACATACAATACCTCTGCGGGAGGTTAATTTGCCTGCTGCGCTGGGTCCTGCCTAGTAGAGGCCCTACATCTTTAACAGATAATAAATCAACATCAACATCCTCCTGATTACTAGCTATAGGTATAATAACCTTCTTCTTGCATTTCTTAGCCTGTTTAAGATCATTTTTTAGCTGTTAATTAACCTGCTAAGTGATCTTTGCCTCCTTACGCTGAGCCTTCTTAACCTACTCCTCCTGCAATCAAATCTCCTTCACAGTAGCCCTTATACGCTTCCTCTCCTCTAGCATACGCGCCTTTTCAGCCTTTTCAGCCTCCTTGCGCTTAGCCTCCTTATCTTTTTAAAGCTGTAGAGCCTTTTTATTGGCCTCTTTTTAAGCTTAACAATCATACGCGTCTTTAACTTTATTTAGCAACCAGAAGACTGCACCACCATTATATTCTAGGGGCGCTTTAAGCAGGAGAGGCTTGCCACGCTGCTAATAGCGCTTCTTATTAATAAGAGCTTCTTTAAGGTGCTCATTTTTATACTAGAGGAGAGTATAACGTGCTAAGATTAAGTGGACCGTCTGACTAAGCTGTTATAATTCTTTATTATATATATTATTAACAGCTATATGCAAAAGTTATTTAATCTTCCTCTAATCTAAAGCACTAAGCACTAAGCTTGTGCTCTTACTTAAAGATAGCCAGTCCTTTTAATTAACATTAAATTAATTAAGGATTACCTAGGGATTAAATAGTAATAAACTAGTTATTTTAAAGGCCTTAAGGATAGTCTTAGACTTAAATAAGGTCTACTAGGCCTTATTAAACATGCAGAAAAAGTCTCTTTTTATAATTAATGATAGTCCTTAGCATCTATCTATAAAGTTAGCTAGTTTAGCTGAGTACGTAGATAAGAGAGGTTTAAACATACAAATATTAAGAGGCTATAGCGTATGGGTTAAATATAGTGGATATATAGCTAGAAGGATCTTATTATTGTTACAGAACTTAATAAATTCCATTATAATATGCAATCTATAGCTATCTAGTATTAGAAGTTGATAAGATTAATATACCTTTACTTTTATCTCGCGATCAAACACCTGTTTAAGCTATAATAGCCCTATTTAATTATTTGTCTATCTAGAGGGAGATAAAGAGAAAAAGTTCTTATGCTTTATAGGATTAAAATCCTATAACTAGGTATCTTATATATTGCTAGAAGCAGCTTGATAAATTAGCGCAGGTATAAGAGAAGTTCCGTTAGCATAGATATAAGCTATTATTATAATCCACTCGCGATTACCATCCTATATAATCTGCTTAATACCTCCCTCTTTATATTAACGTTAGGAGAAGATCCTCTTTATTTTAGACAGTATACTAATTAAAAAGCCCTTCTCATCTATATTATATATATGCCGTAGATTAATATTATATTGCTTAAATTTTTGCTGTAAGAGCTTGAAATATAGTAAGTATTTAAAGGCTAAATCAGCTCGTTTGCAAGAGGCGTCTATGCCAGATGTCCATTATAATACAAGATTAATATCGTGTTGCTTAATTAATTAATTAACCCAGTTCTTGCTAGGTTCTTTACCACCTATTTCTAATACAAAATTTCATATCATTTATCTTATAGGTGGTAGGCCTCTTGCATAAAGCTTATTAATATATTATATAAGCTCCTTCTCTTATATTGTGTTAAGTAGTCATTAATTCTTACACTTCATAGCATGGGTGCCCTAAACGCCTTTATAACGCCGTGATAGCGTAGAGCGATTAATACCAAACTTTCTTGCAGTTACAGCGTAGTTAGGTTTTTCTCTAGGTCTTAGCAATTCCAATGATGCCAGCGCAGCCTCAAGAGGGTCCATATTGGTAGAGATATTGGGTATTAAAAAGTTGCCGATTTTTGGTTTGTGGGCGTCACGCGGGCCCGGGCGTTACGCGATAAAGCACGGTAGACGACGAAAGGAAGGGGACGGTTAGATATTTCTAACCGTCGTAGAGTAGGAGTTTAAGAAGGGCCTCTCTATTAGCTCTTATTAATGCTATAATACTAGGAAATGCGTTAAGATAGGGTAAATAGTAGGGCAACGTTGGCTTTAATTTACTAACTAATAATAGGGACGTTATATGGATAACAAGACGCGTTTAACGTAGAAATAGGCTGATTATCTCACGGTTTTACACGCAAGGTTGGGTGTAAAAATTGGGGATCTGCATGCCAAGGATTCTAATTCGTTTTGCAAACGACTAATTAGTTCTAAGTGCTGCAGCTGGAATTTTCCGCTTGTCAGTCAAACTTTGAGCACGAGTTTTTTAAAATAAAAATTAGTAGTAAAACCAAATAATAAAAATACCCCATCAAAATCGAGGCATCAAAGCTATTCTATGTTAAGCATATCTACAGACGGCTCTGGTTGGCTGTACCCAGGCTGTGCATTGGGTTTAAAATATAGTACATGCTTACCTACGTCGATTAAGCGCGGCCTTGTGAACCCTTCGCTGTCCTTAAGGTCCAAGTCTAACGAACGCTTCTCACACATCTCTCACTCCCTCACATGAAAAAATGATACAGGCGTTTCTCCAGGTTCGCTTCCCTTTGATTGACTATTTTTTGAGCACAACTAAAATATTTATAGCGTTTGGCGCGCTTGCTGGACCGCCCCTTCTTCCCATGGAAGAAGCTCGTAATAGGCTTCTCCCTCGCAGACTTCGCTCTTGGAAACTGGCTGCTGTTCCGACAATATAGAGTCCTTTCTAAGACATCGGTTCCTAAGGCGCTTGAAAATCAAGTAGATAAGGCTACCTTCGACAAGAGCCAGGTTCGTTACCGCAACCTAGCATCGTGCTCACGTCCGTTGCTAACACATACTCAGGAATATGGCCGCGCTAAGGCTAAATTTGGTTTCTTCTCGAGCATCTTTAACGAAGTAAAGAGCTACGCTATACTATACCTTGATGCATACCCTAGACTATGGGCCTTCACCGGCTTGCTGCTCGCTCGCTTTGCGCCCGCGCGCTTCTCTGGAGAAATTACACAATCGCTAATCTTCGTCTTCGTCTTCAGCTTCATAGATCTTATCCTTGGTCTGCCCTTCAGCTATTACCACAGCTTTGTGTTAGAGGAGAAATTTGGATTCAACAAGATGACCGTCAAGCTTTGGATAATGGATATGCTCAAGAGCCAGGCGCTTACAATTGCTTTTGGTGTGCCTATTGGAAGTGCATTCTTGTCAATCGTCAAGATGACCGGACAGAGCTTCTTCTACTACCTCTGGCTGTTCATGCTAGTCGTTCAGGTTTCAGCGATTACAATCTACCCGATTCTCATCGTACCTCTCTTCAACAAACTCACCCCACTCAAGCCTGGTCCCTTAAAAGAATCTGTAGAGGCACTCGCTTCCAAGCTTAAGTTTCCACTTACCGAACTGCAAGTCATCGATGGAAGCAAGCGCAGTTCCCACAGCAATGCCTACTTCACTGGACTACCATGGAAGAAGAAGATTGTCATCTACGATACGCTTCTAGACAAGAGTTCTGATAAAGAAGTTGAGGCCGTCCTCGCACATGAATTAGGTCATTGGAAAATGGGACACACAACAAAACTTCTTGCAATTAGTCAAGTGCATCTATTCTACATTTTCGCACTCTTCTCTGTCTTCATCAACAACAATTCCCTATATGAATCGTTTGGATTCCACAACGAGCGTCCGGTCCTGATTGGATTCCTCCTCTTCAACAACATTCTTGCTCCCACGGACGAGATACTCAAGCTGTTGATGAATATCTTGACCCGCAGCATGGAGTACGAAGCAGGTATGTTTCCCCGTTCCAACAGCTTTCCGTCCGAACGATACTAACTCGACTTACAGACGCCTTCGCGGTCAAGCTTGGTTATACCGCAGAGCTAGGTTCCTCCTTGATCAAGCTTCAAATTCAGAACTTGTCAAGCATGGATGCCGATTGGTTGTACTCAAGCTTCCACTATTCACATCCGATTTTAACCGAGAGATTGAAGGCAATGAGCTGGAGCGCTGATCAGAAGGTGAAGGGTAAGACTGGCGATAGTGAGAAGGCGGCAGATAAGTCGTTGGACAACGAGAAACCCCTGATGGCGGCTGATAGAGAGCTTTGAGCCGAGACGATTTGTTGTATATTGGTTCGAAGGTTGAATACCGGGATGTCATCAAATAAAAGGTAGATATACCACCGGAAACCGTGAATTGAGTGATCGACCTGAACGCTTCGAGTAAACGTGCCTAGGATTTGTCGATGGTGATATTGTTTTCTGCTCGGAAGAGGCTTTTCCTCTGAAAGGATCAGGATGTTTTACTCTCATGCGGCGGCTTTCCTCTGCTTCTCCTCTGCCCTCTTTCTCTTTTTCTCCTGTTCCCTCTCCTTCTTCGCCTTCTTCCTCGCCTCTTTATTCACCTTCCCCGCACTGCCTGTCGCCAGCACAGGCGACTCCGCGCTCCCATCTTCCACGAAATTCGACCTATCCCCAATTTCTCCAACCTCGACTCCGCCCTGCTCCCGCTGGAACTCCTCCAAATCCTGCCAGCCCTCTTCCACATCGTTCAGCTTCCGCTTCCAGCTCTTGCCCTGCAGCTTCGCCCCTGATTCCTCAATCAAGCCATCAAGCACCCTATCGTCGCTCTCAGGCTCTGGATCCGGTGCCAGCCTCTCTCCCCTCAACCCAGCCTCCACGCGGCGCAAATTGTGCAGCACGAGCCCACCCATCGGCCCGCCGTGCGTAGAGAACTGCACGCCGGCCGTGCTGAGCAGAGCATCAGGGTGCAGGTGCGGAGAGGATTCGCTTTTGGTAAGGTAAGTGCTGAGCAGGGACTGCGCGGCCTCGATGGATAGCTGGTGGGAAGAATGGGCGCGGTAAGGCAGGTAGGATATCTGCGGTGTCATCCTGCGATTAGCTCGCTGGGAATTAGTTGCGAGGGAAGGTAGGCGGCATATATGTATACATGTATGTATGTGTATTTGATACAGCAGAACGAAGCTCGCTGGAAATTTTCGGCGAATTCGCACCTTTTGCGCACGGGCCCTTTCCGCGACTGCAGCCCGGATTTTGGTGTCAAGGCCAAAGACGTCCACTACCCTTTGTTCGCCAGACCAATTCGTTGGACGAGTGCTGCATCTGCCACAATGCAGTCTCTCCGCTGCGCATGCGTGCTCGCGCGGTCCCTCCCAGCCGCACAAAGCACATCTGCCCTCCTAAGGCCGTCTGCTCACCGGGTCTCGTCGCCGCAGACGTACGTTCTGTTCGTTCTTGATCCCCTTCACGAGCGTGTAGCTAATGTAACTGTTATCAGACTCACATCCACGCGCGCCCTCTCCCTCCTCTCTCCCCGCCGCCCGCAATTCCTCCCGCCCTCATTCGCCGTCTCGCCGTCTGCATCACCATCCACAGCTTCTTCCACTCTCCCGACTGCAGCAGACGGCACGCTGTTGGATCTGGTCCCGAAGATATCACTGCATCCGGCGGTGTTGGGAATGCAGGTGCGGAACGGGCCGCGGAATACGTTCGATCCGAGTCATAGGGTCCGGAAGCGGAGGCATGGGTTTTTGGCGAGGTTGAAGAGTAGGACAGGGAGGAAGGTGCTGAAGAGGAGGACGCTGAAGGGGAGGTGGAGCTTGACGCATTAGGGTAGCAATCGGGTTCGGTGTTGGCATGAGCTAGGAGAAGAAGTGTGAAAAAGAGGCAAAGAGCCAGGCTTAGCATAGCTGCTCCAGGATAAGCTGGATAGAAAGAAGTGAGGGTTTCCAACCTGCCGTAAGACCAGCAGCAGGGCGGACATGTAAATCACGGGTGTATCATAAGGTGCATATACAGCGTCTTCATTCCAATCCATTCCATTCCACCCAGCCCATACCACACATCCTCCCTCAGCTAACAACCCTAATCCTACGGACGACTGGAGCAGGATTGGGCCGGGGAGGTTGATGGGATGGCATATTGAGGTGACTGCAAGGTAAATCTGAAGGTATTTGACTTGAAGAATCATTAAAGCTATTCCACCCGCACAGCCTGTCCATTTGTCGGGCGGTCTCATTATAATATACGCGTAGTTGTTGGTTTAGGTTGACTGCGTCGTATTCTGATCCGAAACACGAAGTCGTGTTGGCTGGAAAGTGGCTAGCACGTGATTGCATCGTATCCAGATGTCGATCTGCATTATCTCATAAATCAGACCCCCGGGGAGAAATTGCGCCACGGCGTGGCGCTAAGGGCTAGCGCTGCGCTTGTAAAGTCCTGCAAACTCCTAAGCCAATAAGATCATCTTACCCTAGTCCTATAGAGTCCTACAAACTCCTAGACTAATTATATTACACTAAAAGGAATTTCTCCCTAAGGGTCTAAGAGCTTATAGGCGCCCTTTATATGCGAAATTAATGTTTCTTATTAGGCGACAACTCTTCTATTATAACACTATATCTTGTACCCTAAATTAACTCTAAAATACTTCTAACTAGATCTAATTAAAAGCTATTTACTTCCTCTATCTAATTAAGAAGCAATGGACGCTACTAGTAGAATATATATGCCCCTATTTAATAATTTATAAAGTCCTTTATCTAGCGCCCCTTCTAGCCCTCTTTTACCTCCTAATGGACACCCTAACGGACACCCTAATAGGTATTTTAACAGCGATATAGACTACCTTAATAATAAGCTTAATAGCGACGCTATTAAGGCTCTTTAGCCTTCCTCTAACAAACCTTCCTCTCCTACTTATAGTTGATATAATATAAGTTCTAGGGAACGGCAGTCTATACAATTTAAGCTATAATAGATAGCTAATATACTACACCGTGTTTAATAGAGTTTTTAAACCTTTATACTTACTTAGGCTGGGGCAGAAGAGGGTAAAGAGGTTACAATTTAAAACTTCTAATATGCCCATCTATAAGAGCAATGGCGTGTACTAATGCGTACTATAAACAATCTATATATAAGGGGCATCTGCCAGTGTCCTTCTCTAGCAGATTCTTTTGCTGTAGAGCTTAATAATCTTATCTATTAGCCCTACTTTGCTTAATTTAATTATACTATAGACCTAGAGACACTAGACTTTAAGCTAGCCTTTAAGACTATTAAGAAGGTTGCCCTAATATAGCATACTATTCTTTTAAGACTTATAAGTAATTAGCGCGCCCACTAAGCCAGTTATAACGCTACGCCTTAGTCTAATATGTTATCTAGGCGATTGTTTACTATTACTAGTATAGTATGTTATTTTTGGGCTAAAAAGCAATCTAGCTTCCTTTTTTTAATACTAGATATCTATTTAATAGGCTCTAGTATAAAGCGGCGAGTAATTAAGACTCTATTAGGGTTTAGGGTGTGTTATAGTTATTATTAGGCTAATTAGTTAATAGGCAAGATTACTAAAAAGGTAAAGATATAGTATCTAACTCTAAACTCCTAGGCTAATTAGCTAATATCTTTAGAAATAGCTTAAGCTTTAAGCATTAAATAAGCAGGCAGTAATTGTTTATAACAACATTAACTTTAAGAATAAGAAGCGTAACCAGGTTATAGGCTATATAGATACTATACGGTTAATGTCGGAATATAAGGACAGCAGTTACGTGGTTACGTGTCGTCGTCGTGTCTTTAATTAGTCATCCTTATGGTGACTAATAAGCCCCCTACTTAGGCACTGCGATCCTTATGATCCTTTGCTTTCAAAAGAATTAATTAACCATTATTATACTATCTACGAACCGTAGCTACATGATATCACCTTATGTTACCAACACTGATCAGTGGTTAACTTCACTGTTATACCACAGAGCAGCTAAGTATTCCTAAGAAGAGACGAGCCACTGTACCAGTGCTACTCGTGCTAAAGGAAGCTGTCTTTTGAGGTCAGAACTGGTCCTGAACCTTAAATAGAACTCTTCTACGAATCTAAGGATCTAAAGGCCAGAACTGGTCCTAAGCCTTTCCCAGATTACAGATTCTTGCGTCCATCACGCAAAATAACACGCTTTACGAGTCTTCGCGATTTAAGGCTAGAACTGGTCCTGAGCCCTATAATCGCAGATTCTTGTCTAAACGCGTACTAAACGACAATTAATAATCCCTATACCAATAACACCTCCTCTCCTATAACCCTATAACACTTCCCTTCCTCTAAAAACATGGCTAACGACTAGAGAGACTCCTTACCACCAGGGGTAGCTACGTACGCGAAACTTATTAATAAAGATTAGGACGAATTTCCTGTTTTTAATACAACAACCTATACGGCAAAATAAGTTAATGGCTTCCTCCTATACCATATTCTCTTCTACTAAAGTAGACACTACGCCGATGTACAACTATGGGAATATTTCAGGGAGGATTTTATAGGATGGACCGCTGACACCTAGGCACTTGGCAATATTGATATTATTTGGGATTTTTGAGACTTCCTTTATAGGAATGGGGTATATATTACTAAGAACAGTAACCCAATTACTAGTAATATTCAGGCCGTTATTATTAGCATAAAGGAACCAGTATGGACGGAAGCTAAGATTATACGTTAACTACAGAAACCTAAAACCAACCTATATTCTTCAGAAGGCAACTTTAATTTGGAATGGAACCCCTAGAACGCTAATCCTCTATTCCAGCCAACTGGTGAGCCTACACTACCAGAGACACTATAAGAACCTCCACAGGAATCTCCACAGCAACCTCCGCAAAAGCCTCCGCAAGAGTCTCCGCAGCAACCTCCACAGCAGCCTCTACAAAAGCCTCCGCAAGAACTTCCGCAACAACCTCCTGAACAACCTCCGCTTCAATATCCGCAACAACCTCCGCACCAACCTCCGTACCAACCTCCGCACCAATCTCCGTACCAATCTCCGCACCAACCTCCGCACTAACCTCCGCATCAACCTCTACAAGAGCCTCCACAGCAGCCTCTACAAGAGCCTCCGCAGCAGCCTCTACAAGAGCCTCCGCAGCAGCCTCCACAGCAGCCCAGATCTACAAACAGCATCTTTAATCAGCAGCAATAGTCACCCATTCCTCCACAAACATTTAACAAGCTTCGGAAGATTTAGCGTGGAGGATTCCGAGACTCCTGCGGCCCCCAAAGCAGCTACAGAGGTGGCTACCAGCGTAATTCAGACAGGAAGTTCTCGTGGAGGGTACCATAAAGGATAGGTAAAGAGAGAGATATAGGGGGAGCGGTTGGAACGGCATAGTCACGCAGGCAATCTATAAAGAAAGAACTGCCAGTATCTGCGGCAGCTATAAACCCGATAACTGTTGCAACTAATATGCTCTACGACCCAACAAGCCTTGTACCAATATGTATACAAACCCAAGCTAATAAGCCTTATACCAATACGCCTATGAACCTAATAAGATCTTGCGCTAATATGCCTGCGAACCAACCCTATAATAAGACTCTGTGCCAATCTGCCTACGGAACCAACCCTGCGCTAGCACCGTACTGCTACATACTATTAACAAACTAATAGCCCGCTATGCCTGCTATTACGATACTGATTGTGCTAATATGCATACAATCCACCGACCGAATAATCGTGCTAATATGCATGCGATCCACCAACCGAATAATCGTGCTAATGTGCCTACGATTAACCGACCAACCGATAGACAAGCTCTATGCTTAACCACTATTACTACCGTCGCTGGCACTGTACTGCTATTATAATAGACCCCTACTGCCCTGCCTGCAGCTAATTAACTACTTGCTGCTCCGCCTACAGCCAACTAATATCTACTGCTTTTACCTCCAGCTAAACCGACACCTTGCTACCTTGCTGCCTTCCTACAGCGCCATAAGCATAAAGAAAGAACTGCCAGTGTTAGAATATATGGATAGAAGGCACTACAATCTTTTCCTTTTAATATATTCTTGATTGATTTTATTTTATTCTTAATTAATTTTATTCTAATTGTATAGGTAGGATTTAGTGGATTTCCTAAGCCCACATAATCACGTCAATCTTGTTCAGATATTTACTTTTAGTATATTAACAAAGCCTATATATTGGTGATTCTACACACAAAGAAAGAACTGCTAGTGTCGGAATATAAGGACAGCAGTTACGTGGTTACATGTCGTCGTCGTGTCTTTAATTAGTCATCCTTATGGTGACTAATAAGCCCCCTACTTAGGCACTGCGATCCTTATAATCCTTTGCTTTCGAAAGAATTAATTAACCATTATTATACTATCTACGAACCGTAGCTACGTGATATTACCTTGTGTTACCAACAGTTAATAATAACGGTAGCTATTATTCTTTGCCCTAAACTACCACTTTTAGGTTTATGTTAATCTATACACAATTTAATAATACCACTTAGGCTTAAAGATATATTGGCTGCCCCTAGTATATCTAGTAAAGATAGTAGGATTAGGTTAAATATTACGCAAAGCCTTATATCGGATATAATTAAGAAACTTTATATAGCTGGTATTAACTCTATATTTAGAGATAGTAATCGCTATCCTAAAATGCTAAGTATGTATTGTCTTAATATAAATTAGACCAAGTTCTAGCAATTTAGGGCCATATTTAAGGATAAAGGTACTATTAAAGGTACTTACAGCGTCCATAAAAATATATTTCTAGACTAGTTTAGTCTATAGGCACTAAAAGACCCTACTAAAGCTAAACTTATCTATAACAACTTCTATAATTAACTTTAGCTTATTTATAGAGACTAACTTATAGTAATCTATATTAGGGCTGTTAAAAATGAGCAAACCTAGGCTCGCTAACTATATAACCAATAGGATTAGCTTTTTAGTATATCTATATAGTTCCATATCCAGATAAACCTACTAAATACTATTGTCTATATATATTGGGCACCTATTATTTCTAAAGAGGAGGCTTATTATTGCTTATAAGCTAATACTACCATATAGGGTCGCAGTTAGTATAGTTAGGAGAATGCTAAATATTACCTAATAGAACCAATTATTGCGCAGGGCTTTATAGCGCGTGTAGTTACATTATTCTATATAGTAATATAATATAAGGGCTACCTTATTGCCTCTAGTAGGGACTTCTTTAAGTGAATGGACTATATTACCGACGCTATTAGTTCTCTTATACCAGATTAATTTTTAGAACTTATTAAAGACATTTATCTAGCCGCCTTTATATTAGATGCGTAGAATGGCAATAGCCCTAATAAGCAACCATATAACAATATTAAATTCCAGACAATATATTGTATGCTTTAGGAGGTTAAGCTATTTCTAACTATTCAGCATACTGTTAAATATGCTAATATAGGCATACTAAGGTACTTTATTAACCCTCTTATTATCTACTTTTTTAGTGCGTCCTAGCTTAACTATAGCCGCGAGATATTATTCTATTAATAGAATCTCTCCTTAGTAAACACTCCTAAATTATAGCATGCAATACTATTCTCTGGGCTTGTTAACTGGCTTAGTAGGGTTACTATATATAAAGTAATTAACCTCAGGCTTAAGCATCTTAACGGTAGCTATAAGATTAAAATAAAGTGTTATAAGAACTTAACCTATAATATAAATATTATATTTAACCGTGTATATCTATCTAATACTTAGGTTAGGGCGTTACATAAAAAAGTAGAGGCTATATTTAGCGAGTATATACCTAGGACTTATACTACTGCTACTGTACTACCGGATATATTTTTACTCGCTTATACCCTCTTTACTTTAGATCTAGCTAAACCGCGAAGTACTAAACAATTAGCTAGTAGGAAGTTTTTTAATTCTTATAACATCTTATAAGAAGGGATTGGGGTATTAGTAGATAAAGTTAATTAGTTTAACCAGCAGCATATCTAATAATTAGATATACTTAGGGGGTTATACCCTTCTGTATAATTACAGCACCTATCGTACCAACCGCGTGCCTACGCGTTCGGTACGCCAGGTACGCGTTTACGCGTTCGGTGCACCAACCACTCGCTTACGCGTCTGGTGCACTTATGAAGCACTGAC